>Ga0209489_105621_pt1 | contig 21440 bp, 6 predicted proteins | sample SiratrowhiteBW_FD_187527 | JGI IMG/M metagenome (GOLD analysis project Ga0209489, IMG submission 187527) | Root nodule microbial communities of legume samples collected from California, USA - Siratro white BW (SPAdes) (version 2) | ecosystem: Host-associated > Plants > Roots > Nodule | place: USA...
ATATTAAAAACATATAATAATAATATTAATATAAATAATAATAATAATAATAATAATAATAATAATAAGGTTATCAATAACATTAATAATATTTCGTGTATAAATATTAATAATATTAAAAAATTTAAAAATATTAAAATAAAATTAATAATTTGAAAAAAGTATAATACTGATAATAATAATAATTTTAATTTTAATAATATTATAACTAACAATATTAGAAATAATAATAAAAACAATAATATTAGCAATAATATTAATAATAATAATGATAATATTATTAATAATACCAATGATAAAAATAATATTAATAAAACTAATAATAATATTAATAATAGGAATACAAATTGAATAATAATAATAATAATAGTAAGAAAAGTGTTAAAAATACCAATAATATTAGTTATAATATTAATAATATCAATAAAAATATTAATATTGTTAATAATATTCACCTTTACTAATTTTATTATTAATAAATCAATATAAACATCATTAATAAGAGATAATAGTAGTTTTATCCATAAATATAAGTTTGTAAGTATTACCCACGGACATAGGTCCGTAGGTATTATCCACGGACATAGGTTTGTAGGTATTACTTACGGAAATAGTTCGTGGGTAATATATATAGACCAGTATCCATGGGTAATACCTACGGATCTGTGTCCGTGGGTAATATCTACGAACTCATGTCCGTGGATAATACTTACGGACTTAAATCCGTGGATAATACCTACAGATACAGATTCGTAGGTAATAATCCGTAGATAATACATAATTTACCTACGGATACAGATCCGTAAGTAATAATTTGTGGATAAATTGAATTTTTCTTGTAGTGTTCAACAATAGGAGAGTTTTAATAGGAGTGTTTGCATTTTGGGAACTCAGAAAGTTCCCCTTGATTTTCTTCTCGGAAATAAAATTTGTTTGGTGGAAATGGAACGTTGTAGAGAATAAGTGGAATTGCAAGTGAACTTTACATGTGGAACAAAGATAATCTTTAAGAGTGCATGGGTTAATATGTTTTTTTTATCTAATCTATTGTCACCATTTTATATTCATTGATGGGTTGATTTTACTTCAAAACTGTTGATGGTTTAAATATTCAAAATCTAATTAAAAATTTTCAATTGTACGTTTATTTATAATAAAAGATTACAGATGGTTGGAAATGTATCGATGGTTGCGAAAAACAGTATAAATCTGTAATTCAATTTATGATCTTTGGTTAGAGTAAACAAAATGAAAATTTGATATAAGAGTATCATTGTTTAAATGCAGCCCCGTCTAATTCCTTGATTATTTTCATAAAAAAATTATAGTACTTGTTCTTTTGAAATGACAATTTTGTCAAAAAAATTAAGAATAAAAACAAGAAGAAAGAACTTGGCATAAAGATTGTGCTCTTCAAAATGAAAAGTAGTAAAGGAGCATGGGAGAAGGGGTTTTATTTGCAATGATAAAAACATCCCTGTTTGAATATTTTTATTATGTCACAAAATTTGCTGGTGGGAATTATATCATAAAATTTGTAGGCTAATAAATTTAAAATAAGAAGCTTTCGTTTAAAGAATGACATTAATGTATTTTTTTTATGTAATTTCAATGAATTTCCAACATAAATTTTAATAGAATAAATTATTCAAGTGTCTACAGACACTACTAGAACTCAATTTTATTTTTTTTTTCTTCATAACGTTACTACATTTATATACCTAGATAGTTCAAGATAATCAATGAAAACATAAGCAAGCTTTAACATCACTATTATTTGTGTTAGAGGAGCTTGAGACATGGTCTTCCATGCATGTTTTTTTTTTTTTAGATTTTTTGAATTTTCTCCCTTCAATTTGTTACTTCATATTAAATAAAAAAATTAGCTTTAACGTGATTACTCCTACCACTTTCTAAACATGTGTATGTTGATAACATGTGTATGTTAATAAAAACATTTGAATGTTGATGACTGATGTAAATTTTTGTTGTAATTTTTGTTCACATTGAGATTTGTTCTTTTTTTTAAGAATATTGAGAACTTCTTTATTACTATGTTCAAATTTATCTTGTTGACTTAGTTATTAAAACAATTTTTTTTTTCTCATCTTCTTCTTCATTTAATTTTCGTAACTTTAGTTTGTGTTCCTTATTATCAAATAGAATTGACATATTCATAGAAGAAGATATTTGAATTCAGAGATAGTCGTCAGATTGAGTTAACAAAACTTATTTAGACATTTGATAATGTTGATCTTCAGTTTTTATGTATCGAACTTCAATCACAAAGTTACAAAATTCACTCTCCTAAGTATTAGATTATTTTGTTCCATAATGATTCTATATTTATTTATGAAAGTACATTATGTAATATTTGTTAAAAATAATATCCTATTAATGTTATTATATATTTGTCCATATTTATTATTTTATTCTTCCTATTATATCATATTATCTATCATGATTATACTTCTTCTCTATTATATTCTAATGAGTTAGAGTTGAAATCACATAAAAAATGCAAAGAATAGGAAAATACTAAATTAAGGCTGATTAATTAATATGAGATAGGTAGAAAAACAAATTATGAAGATAGAGAGTTCTCACATGAAAATAATTCTTTGATGTATATAATTTGAGAGAAGTTAGATGTAAGAGTAGATTTAGTAAAATTTTGTTAAGATTTTTAAATTATTTGTGGCATAAACATCAAACAAAATTATGTAGGTGTATCACGTTCCTTGTGTTCATTCTTTAATTTCAAACTGGTATAATGTCAACATCATAATCCAATCTAATGATAAAATCTTATTTACAATAATTTAACATGAACCTGACTTTGATACCAATTGATACAATAAATCTTATGAATGATGAATTTAGCCAGAAGAGTCACTTAGCTATATCTATGGATGACAATTGATTACTTATTATGGTTATGATCTTTCTCAATCAAAAATTTTTTTATTGTTCTTGTTATACTTGAGAATGACTCTTTTGATAGAATAAGAGATCACAAAGTTTTTTATTTTGATATATTGAGAACCAATATTTAACCTCTCCTTTTTTTTTAACTTCTCAGCAAGCGGTTCCCTTTAAAACAACAACCCACAAGAAATTAAGGGATATCATTAAAATTATCTTAATTTTTTATTAAAATTGTCTTAATTTCAAATGTTTTGGAATGTTAAAAAGATCAACAGCTAATATAATTTTAAATATGTATATAATTTTAAATATATATATATATATAATTTTATAAATATGCTTTTTAACAATGAATATGGACATAATTTATATATTACATATTATTTATCTTATACAAGTGTTACAGTAATGTAATTTTTACTAAATGCTACACTATTCAAAATCTTTTAATTGAATTATGTTTTCTAAAACTCACCATTAAATAAAAAGTTTTTTTTTCATATAAAAAATTTACATATATATATATATATATGGTTTATATTAATCTATAAATATTCAATATATCGTTTTACATAAATTTAATTGATACGGCTATACTTTTTAAGATGTATTCAAATATGAATAATTTTAATCACTATATAGTTAATGTTTAATTTTAATAAAATTCACCATAAATAATAAAATTATACAAAATCATAATTTAACAGTCAAATTATTTTCTTGTAAAGTTTAACAATTTTGTATACAAGTATATATAATTTCATCCCACCCTCCCTAACATAAGTTTTTAATATACTGTCTTTTTAATCAATTACTTCAGGAAGAATTAATCAAGGATCTTGGAAAAATATATTTAAAACACGATTAAATTTATAAAATGACACTAATTTATAATTTTTTCTCTAAAACATATAGGAATAGCAATGTTTGCGATTGAGTTAAATTTTTAAAAAATTATTTGTTTTCAAATATGATGACTATCAAATTCAGAAAGTTATGCAAAAAAAAAAAAAATGTGTTGTCTATATACTCCTATCCTCATTACACCTTTTTCTAACGGTTGAATATTTATAAGATTATTATTTATATTTAACTTTTAAAATTTAAGATAACATTAATTTATTCTTATTTCCACTATTGAAAAGATAAAATACTGGAGCATACATCTTATAAACATCTAGGAATTAATTTTTACAATTTTCTAATATTATACTCTCACCTTAAGGTTTCTAACGGTGAAGTTTACTCTATCACTTGGTTTATTAGTGGATAAGAGGAGAAAGGAATGGAGATTTAAATTATATAATTTTAAATTGAAATTCATTATAGCTTAGAATAAAACACATGACAATTTTTATGTTTATAAGGAAGCCAAAGATCTGCTTGATCTAACATATCATGAACTTGAAGGTACTACATTCTCCTATAAGAAAACTTTCATCACATCGAGAACCATCTCCTCTCTTGTTATTGTAATCAGGATAAAGATCTTTATTAAAGTCTACTTCTTTAACCAGCAGCAAGCCCTCTCCAAGGGCCAATGTCTTGATATCTCACAAAGTGTAAGGATACTTTGTCTTGTGAGTAATATGGACATTACCAAATTTAGTAAGCATACATTTAGGATTTTGTAAAAATCCTCTCACTAAGTTATTGTGAAGTCTGCATTTAAGTAGAATACACATAATCCAAAAGATATGGAGAGAAACATTAGGAAGATCAAATAAAAATAAAATAAGAGTCAAACCTAAGAAAATGACACTATTTTGAATCCAAAACCTTAAGTATTAAATTTATAAGTTTTATTTCTTATATGTTGTTCAACTTACTTATTTCTACTAAATGTGAAACTTAGACTCATGTTTACATATCAAACATCATATACAATTAAATAGAGTAACTGTTTTTGGTAACTTACTCAATTTGGAAGCCATTATCTTCACGACCATAGAAATCAGCATGAGGAAAATTATAAATTATCATATCAAACTTTCGATATCGGAGAAGTGGATGTTCGGCCATTTTGTGTGCATCAACTTCATTCACAATGGTGCAACCACGAACCTCAAGTTCATTCAAATTTTCTGATGCTCTTGCATACTTCGTCACTAAAGACTCTTAAAAATTTGTTGTGTTTAATTAAAAAAGATGAATTAGTCAGCAAAATGTATTATATATCATGTATGCAAATTTGCATGCATCACATATACAATGTTTAAATTTCAATATAGTTCAAAATGTACCTCTAGAATCCAAAGAGGTAGCAACCATGTTTGTGGCTGTGCCAAATGCCCTAGCCAAACATAGTGAGAATGAAAAATCTCCCTCTCCCACTAGCAAAATCTTTTGAGAGCAAGAATAGTGCGATATGGTTTTCCTTTCCATTGAAAACCGCGTTACAACCCAAATGAGAATGAGAAGAATGACGAGAATGAATATATATAGACACATTGGTGAAATTCCCCAGTATTTTGGAGAAGGAGAATTAATAATCATTCACACATTTTTCAACAAGAGGGTTTTAATGTATTTTAGCATAGTAGGAGTGCTTGCATTTTGGGCACTGAGAAGGTTCCCCTTAATTTTATTCTCTGAAATAAAATTAGTTTGGTGGAAATGGAACGTTGTAAAGAATAAGTGGAATTGCAAGTGAACTTTACATGGGCAACAAAGATAATCTCTAAGAGTGCAAGGGTTAGTATGTTTTTTATCTAATCTATTCTCACCATTTCATATTCATTGATGGGTTGGTTTTACTTCAAAACTGTTGGTGTTTTAAAAATTCAAAATCTAGTTAACATTTTTCAATTGTACGTTTATTTATAATAAAAGATTAGAGAGATGTGTATTAATTTAGGATTTAATTGGAAAATGTATTGTTGGTTGCAAAAAAATATATATAAATCTGTAATTCAATTTATGATCTTTGGTTAGAGTAAACAAAATGAAAATTTGATATAAGAGTACCATTGTTTAAATGCAACCATTTAATTCCTTGATTATTTTCATAAAAAAATTATAGTACTTGTTCTTTTGAAATGACAATTTTGTTAAAAAAACTAAAGAATAAAAACAAGAAGAAAGAACTTGGAATGTGCTATTCAAAATGCAAAGTAGTAAAGGAGCATGGGAGAGAAGGGGTTTTATTTGCAGTGATACATCCTTATTTGAATATTTTTTATTATGTCACAAAATTTTCTGATGGGAATTATATCTTAAAATTTTAAAGAGTAGTTGTATGGGTAATAAATTTAAAATAGGAAGTTTTCTTTTAAAGAATGACATTAATGTATTTTTTTATGTAATTTCAATGAATTTCTAACATAAATTTTAATAGAATAAGTTATTCAAGTGTCTAAAGACAGTAGTAGAACTCAATTTTAATTTTATTTTCTGCATAACGTTACTACATTTATATACCTATATTGTTCAAGATAAATCATGAAAACATAAGTTAGCTTTCACATCACTATTATTTGTGATAGTGGAAGAGCTTGAGATGTGGTCTTTTCTTGTCATTGTTGACCTATTTTGATAAGTATACCAAATCAAAAGTAATATAAATAAAATAAGTAAGAGTGTCAAAATCATAGGGAATGTTATCAGTTGAGCTTCAGCTAGTGAAGTTAGCTTAAGCTAGAAGTGTTTAGTGATTTGATGCAGAATAGAATAAATTTTGCGTTTGTTAAGAAGAGAAACAGTAAATAGGGATTGATGTAGTTATGGAGAACTATCTTTGGGATTGAACTTATTAACTCATTTTGTATTCTTTACTAGAAAACATTGACAACACATTATTATATACTTGTTTATACACAAATAAAATTCATTCAACCTGATTCCTGGTGCATTGAAATATTAGTAGGAGGTTATCTTGATGATACTATTTCCTCAGCTTTCATAGAGTTTTAATCCACATTAAGAACAGTTGCTCAATGCAGCCATTAAGGTGTGACCCATCCCTGATATTGCACAATAATGGGTATTCTCAATACTTTCCAAATCTCAAAATTATTTCCTAGTTAGTTCTAAGATTTTCAGTTGCGCATATGACCCAAGCATTAAGCACACAAAGAGAATACAAGTCTGAATAAAGCATGTATTATCAACATAAACAATAAGAATACAATAAGTGTGAGAAAATTACATTCAATCCCAAAATAAGATGAACTTAGCTACTCATGGTAGCCATGCATACAAAGAAAAATTCACTGTGGCCGCCAGCTTCCTTCTCAATGAAGATTCTTTTCCTTTTATACCTCTGACCCAAATTAAGTTATTATGTTAGTTGTCTTTTAGTGATTTCTAACTCAATCATAATGTTGCGCTTAAGCATCCCATCACTAATAGTCCTCTTCTTGTTGTTGTGTAAATTTTCTTCATGGCTTCAACATGTCTTCTCTTTTTAGATTCAACTTCTTCTTTCCACAAAATCCTCCAAAAAATTCTCTTTTAATCAGTCTAAAGAAGATGATGCATAGTTCCATTTATTCAAAGATAATATAAGAATAATAATTGCTTAGTCTCAACAATTGAAACATCAATTTACACAAATATGCATTTGAGAACACTGAAATTTGACGGTTATCAGTCATACATATTTTTTTCTTTTAGATTTATTTTTCTCCCTTCAATTTGTTACTTCACACTAAACAAAAAATAATTAACTTTAACATTATCACTCCTACCACATGTGTATGTTGATAAAAAATTTGAATATGGATGGTTGATCTAGTTTTTTATTGCAACTTTTTTTACTAGAGACTTGTTCTTGTTTTTTAATAATATTGAGAACTTCTTTATCATTATGTTCAAATTTTCACAATCTCAATTATGTTCTTCCTATCTTATTTCAGATTTTGTTGTTTTAGTCATTAAAACCGTTTTTTTTCCTTTTCTTATCCCCTTTTTATTTCTTCAATTTTCGTAACTTTGGTTTGTGCCCCTTATTACCACACAGACTTGGCATATTCATGGAGATGAGACATTACAAGAAAAAAAATATTTAGAGACCAATATTTAGCTACCAAATGAAATGATTGCTAATTGTGATCAAAACAGTCACTAAATTAAATTTTGGTTACTAAATAACTACAAAATAGAAGTAATGATTAAATTTAGTGACGAAGTAAGTCAAATAATTGGTATCTAACATTAGCTACCAAAGTTTTAGTGACTTATGTCATTAGATTCTAAATCGGTATCTAATTAAGTTAGAGACTAATTTAGAATCTAATGGTATAGGTCACTAAAACCTTGGTAGCTAATGTTAGATACCAATTATTTGACTTAATTGATCACTAAATTCAATCATTACTTATATTTTATAGTTATTTGACAACCAAAATCTAATTTGGTAACTATTTCATTTGGTAGCTAAAAGTTGATTTCTAAATAATATTTTTCTTATAGTGAGATTTTTAAATTTAAAGATAATAATCCGATTGAGTTATCAAAACTTATTTAGATACTTTGTAATGTTGATGTTTAGTTTTCTCTGTATTGAACATCTATTCCAAAGTCACAAAATTCACTCTCTTATGTCAGATTATTTTTTTCATAATGATTCTATATTTATTTATGAAAGTCTATTATGTAATATTTGTGAGAAACAGTATCCAATGTTATTATATCTTTCTCTGTTTATTATTATTTTTCTTACTATTATATCATATTATTTACCATGATTATACTTCTTCTATATTATATTGTAATGAGTAGAGAGTTGAAATCACATAAAAAATGAAAAGGAGAGGAGAATACTAAATTGGGGTTGTTTAATTAATATGAGATAGGTAAAAAAACAAATTATGAAGATAGACTTGAACATGAAAATAATTCTTTGTTAAAAAGAAAATGTATATAATTTGAGAGACGTTGGATGTAAGAGTAGGTTAAGTAAAATTTTGATAAGCTTTTGTAAATTACTTGATGTCTTAGATTCTCTCATAGTTCAAGAGTATCTAGTTGTACAAGATCATCTAGTGGTGCAACATCATTTATTTTTACCTGTTCATCTATCTATTTTCCAGCAAGTATTAGACCATTTAGTTTATATAAGTTGTAACATCCTTGTCATTAGAGAATATATCTATTTGACATTTCAAGTTGAATTGTGCTAGCATTAAGTGACTTTTCCACTAGTTTAGGTTTGATTTTTGAGAACTGAAAGTTCACTAAGAAAAAAAAACTTCAAGTTATAATTTCTGTTATTAATGATTTTTTTTATTGTGGATTTTCATTGAAGATAATTAATACTTAATTAAATCACACTAATTTCTCGATTCATCTTTTTAGGACTCTTTCCTATTAAATGTTTAGTTGTTATTGTGAGTTTTTCCATTATCATTCCTTATTCATTTGTGTTAGTAGATGGTTTAATAGATTTATTTGAGCTATTTTGGTACTAATAAAGAAAAAGAGAGTTGCTTAATTTTCTTAATACCCCTTCATAGTCCTTCATAGCCCTTGGTCTTGCATAAATAAAAATATCAACTATTTTGGATTTGTTTTCTCATCATGTCTCTCAGTGTTTTGTTAGATAAAATACATTGATAATATAATTTTTTTTACCATTAATTTCATTTCTCTCATCTCTCATATATCAAACAGCTTTCCAAGAAATTCTAATATTAATTTAACTCAATTTCAAATAATCAAATAACCTAAAAGTTGATCATATTTCTTGTAAAAGTGTCTTGGTTTTGTCATATACTCATGTTCATTTGGCTACATAACAATTCTATATAAATGTACATTTTCTTGTAACTCACTACATGAATATTGCAATATGGCATTATGAAGTGTTACAACTTTCACTAAAATATATAAACTATATAAATTAAATTTTTATAAATATGCTATTTAACCATGAATATTGACATAATTTACATATTAAATATTATTTATGTTATAAAAATGAATTTATATTAATGTAACTTTTACTAAATGTTACACTATTCAAAATCTTTTAATTGAATGCTTTCTAAAACACACCTAAAAATAAAAGTTTTTTCGTACAAAAAAATTATACATATATATATATATATATATATATATATAGTTTTATATTAATCTATAAATATTTAATATATCGTTTTACATAAATTTTTAAATTGATATGGACATACTTTTTAAGATATATTAAAATATGAATAATTTTATCACTATTTGTCAATGTTTAATTTTAATAAAATTCGACAAAAATAATTATATTATATAAAATCATAATTTAACAATCAAATTATTTTCCTGTAAATTTTAACAAATTTGTATACTAGTATAATTTCATCCCAATGTATGTACAATATGTATATGTATAATTTGGAGGGTAAGAATATGGTAGAAATTGGTGGAAGCTAAATGATCAAAATATGCACATTGTTTTCTCCTTCTATTTGTCCCATGTCACACACACATTGAAACCACACTCCATAGAGGGTCCTGAAACAGCTAAAAAGCAATGGCAAGAGCCCCCACGTGGTGTAATTATTTGTTTTGAAGATTGAAGGTGTATGATTGATTGGATTTGGCTAAATTTTATTTTGAAAAATTGGCATGGGATGTGGACCTAAGGGAAGTGACCTTTGTGGTGGTTTGTTAGGTCATAATGGGAGCAGATGCTATTCCAATACTGTATGTAGCATAGGGAAGTATAGTCCCTAGTGATTCCCTAGTAGTGGAAGTGGTATCTTAGCAAACACATAAACTTCCATGTTTTAGGGGATATTTAAGCATCTCATAAGAACAAGATAATAGAGTTGGTTCAAACTTACAGTCAGATAAAACCAAGAAGAAAGAGTAACATAAGAAAGATGAAAGAAGAAAAAAAATAAAAAAAAACAGTTTGAAATGAGTGATACAAAAGAGTACATATGAAAACAATGATATATGAATTGAGGATATATTGTTTAATTAGTATGTAAATAGCATATTGTTATACAAGATATTGACTTTTATAATATTTTGTTGATGGATAATGTAAAAGAATTTATATCACAATTTGTATTTATTAAAGAGGAATGCCAACAACTTTTTTTTTTTTCTAGTCAAGCATTTCAAACTTTTTTGTGTATTGAGGGTTAAAATTGTTTGAAAATTATTAGTTTTAGTGCTTATGGCTTCTAATGATTTTCTTGTTATTTTTATAGATTTTGATAAATCTAAATAAATAAAAACAATTTGAAGTTTGGTAACTCGGTTACAATTTTATCTTCAAATATTTTGTTATGGATTATGAAAAAATAAGTTTATAAATTATTCTTCATCTTAGTATGAGACTTTTTGGAGAATTACAAATAAAAAATACTTTTAAAGAAAGTCCATTAATTTATAAAGTAGAATGTTATGCGCATTGTAACATTTTCAAACATTATAATTTTAAGTTATTAAAACAAACAAATTATATATAATTTTTTTATACATATGCAATTTATGTGTATATCACATAATCTAAATATATATAATCAAACAAAATGATACAAAACCATGTAAACATTTAAGAAAAAAATATAAGCCTCCTCCATTTCTAGTACATGTAAAATCACATGCTTCTATGTCAAAATACAATTATAGCATGAGCATAATTTTCATAAACTAAAGAATGAGTTAATTATTTATTTTATTATATAATCATAATCACTATATCATAATTTTTACAAAAAAAAATTAAAGGTTATACATGTCTTCAAAAAATATATATATAAATAATATTTTTAATGTCACTATTAAGCTTAAAATCAAATACTAACAGGTCATGTTTTCTTTGACATTTTGCTCGTTCTAATATAAATTATCATCTAACAACCTCTTATAACTAGACAATATCTTATGCATCTGATTGAATATTAATAACTTTTCATAGTTAATATGATATTAGAAATTCCAGTAACTTTCATCACATGATAAATTTGTTTATCTTATCAAATATCCTAATCTAATACTTACATCACACATCACTATAGACACTTTCAAACATTTTTTTGTATAGAAGTTTATTAAAAAAAATAGTTATATACAAGATTTGTATGTAAATTGAAATTATTTATGAAAAAAAATCATAGATAAATCTCTCGTAGGTAATAATTACCTATGAATATTAAAATTAGTAGGTAATTTTGTATTATCAGATCTATAAGTAATTAGGTATGAATAATATCTATAGTAGTTACGTATGTATAATAGTTGCGTAAGATTAGTAGATAATTACATACAAACTGGATTCCTAGATAATTATGTATGGATTAGATCTCTAAGTAATTATATATAGACCATATCTATAGGTATTACATAAGACTATATCCATAATTAATTATATACAAATCATATCCATAGATAATTATAGTATATCGTAACTAAATACATCTTTTAAGATTTGAGATTAAATTCCTAATAGATCCTTATATGTAAACATGAGTGAAATAAAATAAAACAGTAGTGAAGTAGACAAATAACAATAAAAAAATTCAAACAACATTTAACTAAACAACTACATATTATGTAAATGTAATAAAAGAAATTCAAATATAATAAAAAAAATCCAACGACAATAAAAATATCCTAACATATGTTTTATTGAGATATCTAAGTATTATGTATAACAATTTGTTTATTATAAGTATTATGTATAACAATTTGTTTATTATAAGAGGACTTGTATTGTTGTTGATTTTGTTAGTGACCTTATGGCTATTGAGAAATATATTAGGCAGTTGCTAATATTAGAGGAGGTAAATACTGGAAGATTACAACTAATAAATACTTTGATAGTCTAAATGAATTTTAATCCATACATAAATATTTGTAAGTAAACATCATATTTCTTATAGTGGTTCAATTCTTCTAACCAAATAGTCGTTTTTCTCCTTCAAAACCTATAAAACAATGCAATGATAATGAATTAGACAAATTGACGTGAACATTCTTCACTGATTAAATATGTAAGATCCTTTGATACTTGCAAATAAAAGCAAAAAAAGTAATTAAAAAAATACTTATAATAATGAGAAACTTACTTTAAAAGTAAATTATTATCATATAAAATTAATTTAGATGAAACCACCAACTAGATTATGCTATCCGATAAAAAAATTACAAAGTTTCATAAACTTAAAAAGAACAAAGAGAATTTGAAGCAAAAGAATTTAGAGAAATAATAAGCTTTAAAATAAATAAATAAATAAGTAGTTAAAATTTTAATCTTTATCGTTTCATTTTTACTAAACAAAAAATTAGAGGTAATAATATAATTCTAAATATAGTTATATAATATATGTTGAATTCTATTAGTAAAAAATATCCATTTGAATTGGTTCAGCCAGAAATGATTATATTTATTAATAAAATTGACTAAACCTAGTTGTCTTTAATTAGTTAATCTTGACTAAGAAGGTTTATGTATGTTACTGGGTGAGTTGCTGCAACATGTAATTTCAAATGTATGCATATTTTATTTATGAAAAAATGATTGGTAGTGACCATAATAATAAATGATGTTTAAAATTATATATAAAAGGAGAAAAAATATAAGCATTATAAAAAATAAGAAAACTGAAAAAAAAAAAATCTTTGACGAAGTGTTTACATAGAGGAGGAGTGGAAAAAACGATAGTCTAACCTATTTTAATTTGTTTTGCTATTAGTTGCCAAAAAATAGAATCGGACGGCTTAACTTTCTTAAATTAAACGGATTCAAAATTTTAACTTGCTTTATCAAAGAATAAATTAACAAACTAATTTGTTAATTTTTTATAATTTTTTATTTTATTTTTAATAATATATACTAAAATTATATTTAATTATGTAAATATTTTATAAATTTGTAATTAGTTAAATAATATCTTGAATTAAATAATAAAGACGATTATTATTTTTATATTTTTAATTAAAATAATTATAATTAATAATTATAACTTAATTAATAAGTATTAACTATCTAAATTACAATATTACTTTAAATTTATATTTTTTAAATACACAAAATTGTAGTCAAATTCCTCCAAAAAAAAGGCAGAACCACACCTATCCTTGTCTAAAATAATCATTCAAAATTCCCTTCCACATTTGGCCCCTCCAAAAGTCGAATTCTGAAGAAGTCACTGTAGTTTTGGATGGAACAACTACCACAAGTGTCCGCAAAAAATAAATTAATAAATAAAACATCTCCCAAAATTTGATTTTCTAATAATCAAATTCTGATAAAAAAAGAACACAAATATAAAGTCCAATTAAAGGTGGAAATTCAGCACCCCTAACAACAAATTCCAACCATAAATAATGTTGAGTCTTACTTCAGGAAATAAACCCATGAAAGTATACTTTGGATTTTTTTTATTTTTTTTTTGCCATCTATATTTACAGGTAAGTGTTGGTTATTTATTTATTTAATTAATTAATCAATTAAAAACAAATTCAGAAAATAGGAGTGAATTATGATTGGACACTGTGAGGTTGAATCTACCCAGTTAAGTCAGTGCACAGTGTTTTGAGATTCGTTTCTATGGCACGCGTCCGAAGCAGGTCACCGAGGAAAATCCAATGCTCCTATCACCCTTCGCTCTCCACTCGACACGTGTCCTTCATGGTGCAGGGTTTTCCATCAATCCCCTTTCCGTCACCTGGTACTGTACAGTGTAGCCATTCAGATCTCGACACGTCGCTATTCTTTCTTTTATTTCCCACTGTATCAGTTTTCTTTATCTGTTCATTCTGAGCACCCTTTGGAAATTTCACCCATACTTGACCATAAATAACATGCTTACGCCAACACCACTGTTCAACGAATCTTTCTTACACTTTTCTTATTTCAAAATTTATTTTATTGATATATAATTTTGCAAATGTAGTCTCCTAAATGCTTATGATAATTATATGTTATAACAAAAAACATTATTTAGATCAGTGTACTTATTAAGTGTTTAGAAAAATCAATTTTAAAGTTATTATAAGAACTCTCTTGCTCCTTTACTTTCATAAGAGTGCTGGTGTATGAAATGGACCATAATATAAATATATATGCTAGGCAAAATCAGTGATGTGTGTGTGCTGTTTAAAGAAGAGTGAATTGAGATTCACATTCACAGTTTTATAAGTGCCAAACAAGTCTAGGATTTCTTCTCAATAAATTATAAATTTGATCCTTGTTAACTTTTATTCACCATTTCAGTTTTTCTTTTCATATTTTATTTGGAATTTTATTCATTATATTTAAAAACCCGTATTTTTATTCGAATCTTTATTTTGTATATGTCTTATTTTATTTTAATTAAACTATTTTTTATGGTACCTTTACTGAACGTCCCGAGTTTAGAAATGTTTTACTGTTTAGGTATTATATTTTATGAATTTTATTAGTTCATTTTTTTTTATTGTCATAGTTTTTAAGTTTTATACATTTTACCAATCCATTAAATATTTAACAACAAGCTAACGTGTCATAAAAATAAGTTTAGAATATATATATATATATATATATATATATTTATATATGATGTGTGTGTAATAAAAATATTATATATATTTTTTAAATTGAATGAAAAATTAGCAAAATAATAACAATTATTTGGTAAATGTGAAATTAATTCTTTTTAATGTCATTTTATTCACTAATTTAAATTTCCAACTTAAAATCATACTATTATACTATTCAACATTATCATACTATTTTGAATGTATACAGAATTTTTTTAACAAATGTGTACATAATTAATTAGTCAAATGACACTTAATATAAGAATGGATCTAAATCATATTCCTTCATAGTTTTGAGCAACATAATATAATCTTAATAGAGAAGAAAGCTACAAGAGAAGAAAAAAAAATTATTAACGAGCCTTGTAATTAATCATTTTGATTATGATAATGACGTGACATTTGTGAATATGTAATAGATAATATAGACTTTAGTAATTTAATTGTTAAAAATAAACACACTTGATTAAGATCCAAATTGACATTAGGTATATGTTTCCATAAACTTTAGACACCAGTGGAAAAAAGACATTTAACGTTAGTCATGGAAGGTTTCCAACATCGATTTTTAAACCGACGTAGAAAATGGCGACATGGTCCACTACGTCGCTTAAAAAAATTGACGTAGTATATGGTAACATTACGTCGGTTGGAAAGACAAATACCCGACGTAGTGTATGGTACCACTTCGGTTGGAAAGAAAATTATCTGATGTCATATTACCAAGACAAAATTGTAGGGCACTTCACCAAGAAGGATACCACTTCGGTTGGTGGAAACTTTAACAATCGGGATACAATTATGTTACTGAATCATCTTTCAACAAATCATACATATATGTTTGGTGGAAACTATCTTCTCTAACATCACGAATCATGTCTTCCATGCAATCTTTAGAATATGTATTAGAATGTTGACATTCAGTCTCAGATACACTAGGCAAGTTCAGAACTTCACCATGTCAAGTCCACGTTGTATAATTCTTGAAGAAACCATCACATAGAAGATGCTCTCGTATAAACTCAATATCTAGTCTTTTCACATTCAAACAATTCACACACGAACAATAATATCTTTTATTTATTGTCGCTCCATTCCGTTTAGCAAATTCTAAAAACTCTTCAACACCTTTCTCGTACACATCACTGATTTAAGGTTCACATATCCAACTTCGATCCATGTTACCTAGAATAATTTTTTTTTTATATATACTATACAATGCAACAATCAAAAAGAAATTGCCAAGGATCTAACATCCTTGGACTCAATACCAAAATGTGCAACATATATAACTAACCACACAAAAGGCATTCATATCATACAACAATGCCAAAATTAAATACAAATTGTTGAGGATCAAACATTCTCGGACTCAGTACCCAAACGTGCAACACAAATAAAAATAGACTAGTGGAGATACAACATTCCAATCAAAGTACATTCAAAGCTAATAAAAACATTCAAAATAAACGTCCAACATTCTAATCAAATATACAACATTTCAAAGGTAATAAAAACATACCTCTTGTATACCAATGGAGACGTGAGGGGCAAAGGAAAACAACGAGAGACAAGAGGCATAGAGGACCCGTGAACACAGATGGAGCAAAATGAACTCTACCAAAGACATTGAACGCAAACTTTAAGTGAATCAAACAAGAAAAGCAGTCAAAGCAAATGAAAATATAAGACAAACGAAAACCATACCGTTAACAGTGAGAAACGAAGATGGCAAAGGGTCACCGAGAAGATGCAGTATGACAACATCAAGCTGGAGGAAAGGATGCAATGTGGAGTGCAAAATGAGTTGGAGGCAAGGATGCACTGTGGAGGCGAGAATGGCAACGTGGAGGAGAGGAGCAGCGCGCACGCGAAGAGAGGGAGGCAACAGAGAAGGGGGAAAGTGAGTGGGTGCAATGGCAGAGTGTTAAAATTAAAGGATATCACGTCGGTTAAAACCTCCAGAATTAACATGATATAATCATCAAAACCCAACGACGGTTTCGTAAGCTAGAACGGACGTTATATCTAACCGTAAATCCCAAATTTTCCCTCTTTCTGTGCCTTTTTGTGTGACAAAGCTCTCAAATTAACGTATCTTGTCAGTTAGAAAAGATGTAACTGACGTGATGTATATATGGGAAAGATTAAAAAATATGTAAAAATGAAGAACACATAATATTTTGCTGAAAAACAATTTAAAATAATGGTGCAACTTCGCTGAATATATATCGTCGGTTATGGATGTGTGAACTGACGTTACATATGTTCTTTTATTTAATAATTTAAATAATTTTTTTATTCTTTTTTCAGATACATATCTTGTCGGTTTCCAGTCTTGGAACCAACGTTATATGTGCTCCTGAAACTCAAGAATTTCTATTTTTTTAAATCTTTCCCAAACATATATAACATCGGTTTTGGGTAGAAACCGACATGATATCGTCTTCATCATTGACAAAACTGCCACCGCATTTTTGTTTATGTCGGATCTGCGTTAACCGCCATGATATCCTATCATAAAAAGACTTTTTTCCACTAGTGACATTTCACAATTTTCTTCACTAAGTTTTATCAATCTAATCATTGAATAAAAATTTCGAACAAAATAAATCAAGTGTATGAAATTTTATACAATTTAAATATTATTTATTACAATATACATTATAGGATTTAATACATAATAAATATTTACCACTGTGCTATTTAGTAAAAAATATAAAATTGAATGTAGTAATATCAAATATTTAATTTTGAATTATTTAATTTCTTATTTATAAAATTTTATAATGTTGGTCAATACTTATACCTACTAAGGATAATATAAAATGTTGATTTGCTAGTCATTATTAATTTAATGAGATAAATTGATCTTTTCATTTTGTCTTGTTTAACTCGATCAATACTATGAAGATGAGTATACTAGGTCATTGACATTGTAAGAACTGAGTAAATTATGTTTAAGAGTATATTAAAAGTTTATAAATATAAAAACTTAATTATTTTAACTTTATTTTACATAAATCATTATCTCTCTACTTTCTTTACCTTCTTTTTAATATTAAGAGTTGACCATTCATGCTCTTCAAGATCCAAACCAACTATAGTGAAACTAACATAGAATAGAATGTGGAGATATATTGAATGTGGAGTTTGATAGACAAAGATGAGAATATCTGATAGTTTTATCATAATGATATCTTCGATATGATGTTTATGGTTTTTTGTGGGTAAGGTTGTACTTCTTATGTTAAACAAGACTTGTTGGAGTTTAGTTGAAATAACTTGTCGTCAAGTAAGGGAAGTTACTTAAATGTTTGATAGATGTCTAGTTGTAAATTGGTCACACTAACTATATTAGGAACATGATATGACTCAAGATTATTTGATATATTTTATATATGAACATAACAACTGAGGTATTTACTATGACACAAGTATTTCAAACATTCTTAGTCTAACTTAAACATCTTGTTAAACTTATTTTAGATCTTTCGGTAAGAATATATATCTTATTAATTTTTATTTATGTATGCATAGATTTGTAATTGTAACTTAATGAAATTGTTGTTTATTTTGCAACAACATTGTCAGAAACATAGTTCTTAGACAAAGAAGCAACTTGTAGTGAGTGATCGACAATCCTATAAATATATTATTAGAGAGGTTGTTATGACCATAAGTACAAATATAGTGAAGGTTCCATCATACATATACATGTTAAATGTGTTAGAGATTATAAAAGAGAACCAAGAAGGAACATATTAGTGATTTAATTATAAATAACTTAAATCTTTTGAAACATTGTTTAATTTAGTTTATTATAACTAATTCATTAATTATGTTACAAATGATTTATTTTTAAGATATTTGTTTGAATTATATATCAATGAGATTAAACATCATGTCTATGGATTCATGATGGCAACTCATTAATTTATAGTAGTTTTTGAACTTTTACATCTACCTATTTTTTTAATTAAAATAAAAAACAAATTCAAAAGACTATAACTTTTGTAATGCATTATTTGATAATAAAATATAAAAAATAGTGAAAGTCAAATAATTAACACTTACCAATTAAATTCTAATTATAATTAAATATAATTGAATAATTTAAAATATAAAAATAATAAATATTTCAATTTATTCAGTCAAAGATATTAATTAATTAATTAAAAAATATTTACTTGACAACATTTTTAATATATATAAATAAAGTTAAAAAAGAGTAACAATTTTTTTAAAAAAAAAGGTGAAGAACTAAGGGGAATGCAGGCCAAATCCTAAACCCGTCGGTACCTATTTTTTATCTTTTACAAATCAACGAGAGCCAATTTCCTAAATATAGACACGTGAGTCTATATATAAAAAAACTCGCACTTTCCTTTTCTGAACCTAAGTGTTGACAAAAGTCAGGCGCTATAGAATTTCTTTAATAGAAAAAGAGAAGAAAGATAATTAAAAGAAGGGATAAGCATAGTTGAGACTCTTTCTAAGGCCACAAAATATGCAGCACATTTAACAAAGTTAGTTGGATATAGGTGGATTTTAATGTGATAAAATATACCCATCTTCTTTTTCTGTTTTTGGAATTTGGGACCCTACCAATTCTAACATGACTTCCCACCTTTGCCATAAAATACAAGTGGGTGATTCCTTCACCCATAGCTAGCTGTGTGCAATTAATCTTCTCATTTGACTTTAGGTCTTTTTGCAACCAAATTAACCTAAGTCACCTTTCATTTTTGGCTTCTCATCACATCCAAATTGGGCATTTCTTCATAGGGTAAGAGGTTTAGGTTTCAAAAACAATTTCTCAAATGGCTACATGTGAAAACCCTAAGCTATAGGAAATAAATTAGACTAATCAGATTTTGGTGTCATTCACTCATTATATATATATGAAGAAAATTATTCTAAGGTTACTTTACTTTCTCTAAATCCATCTTGGTATTCCTAGTCACTAGTATATATATGTATAGCCCATAATTTAACTAATTTCATTCATTGTGAATTAGTAAATTTTAGAAGAGTATAACCCTAAGAATTTAATTTTGTGCTGAATCATTAATGTTTTCATCATCATGGAGATTAGTAATACTTAATTTGAATCAATGCTAATTGTGTATTAGCCAAATTTGCATAATGCGTGTTTGATAAGTTGAATGCAAAATTGGAGCGAAAATCATAGGACTTTAACTAAAATGCATTAATATCTTAGAGAATTTAATCATTTATTATGATCTTATCCAATTCTAACTAAATACAGATACAGGTGGTCTCTGCAAAGAATTTTGAATATGTGATAATTTAGTTTTGTTATATTCAATTATAAATTACTTAGTATGATAAATTGCTGATTTTTATAACAATTAATCATTATATATAAAGGAATTTATAGTTAGTTAATTGTACAAAAAAATCTATAAACTGAAATCAAACATATTTTTGCCCAACTTTAGTTAGTTCAACGTTAATTATCCAATCTACCCTAGGAATGGAGAGTTAGGATGATGTTTATAATAAGCTCATATTCTAAAATCATTGTGATTATGGTACACACAAATTTAGTTGGATTATCTTATTCCTGTTGGAGTTAAATAACATTGAAACCTAAAATTTAATTTATTTTACATACAAATCATCATCACCTTTTAATTACTTGGAAAATTGCATAACACAGTTCACAAATGTGTTAACTTCTCAATTTGGTTGCCAGAGACAGTTACCAAAAGATAAATAGTACAAGTTAAATTCTCCTTTATTTGCATTTCCAAACATTATATTCATGGCATTTTTCTTGTAAAAAATACAGATAAAATTAGAATTAGTCAAGGCAGGGTTGACTTGTCCTAGGTACCAAAGTGGGTTCAAATAACATTTCTGTCAGTGGCGTGTGGCTTCAGAGAGAGTGTGCTAACTCACTTTTTCGTTAAAATTTATATTATATGTTTAAAATTTTAAAATTAAATTAATAAAATAAAGATATATATATATATATATATATATATATATATATATATATATTATATATAATAATA
>Ga0209489_105623_pt1 | contig 21437 bp, 10 predicted proteins | sample SiratrowhiteBW_FD_187527 | JGI IMG/M metagenome (GOLD analysis project Ga0209489, IMG submission 187527) | Root nodule microbial communities of legume samples collected from California, USA - Siratro white BW (SPAdes) (version 2) | ecosystem: Host-associated > Plants > Roots > Nodule | place...
TATATATATATATATATATATATGGTATTGTGAGATTATATCTTGAAGGAGCTAGAAGAGTAAAGTTTGTTGTGGACTAATAAATTCTTTTGTTTGAATAAGTATATCATTTATTAAGATTTTCATTATTTTCATTATTTTTTTGTGGTTGGTTAAAAGGAAATGTTGTTGACACAATTTGAGATATGAAAATTTATTTGGATTTGATTAGATGTTTTAAAAGTATTTAGGAAAACTTAATCGTGTTTCTATTCAAGTAAGAAGAGTTAATAATTATATCTAATTAATGTTTAAATTGTTAGATATTAGGTTACAATAGCTAATAATATGTGTATATCAAAGTTGGAATTATACATATTTGCGCATATGAATTGAAAGAACTATCAAGCGTAATGGAGATTAATATTTTATTTGAAGCATGATAACAATGCTTTTGTTGTATTGAAAACTTTGAAACATGATTTGGTGATGTAAAACAATGAAAAACCTATTTATTTTTCTGTTTTGTTTGCTCTGTGGTTGAATGTCTCTTGAGTGACATATCAATGCTTAGTTATAATGCTCAAGTAGTGTTTAATCACTGCACTCACCACTTACCATCACTCAAATTATGAGTGTATACTCAACGGATAAAGTATGTAACTCAAGCGGGAGTTTGTAATTTGAGTAAGAGAGACCGAGACAACTCTCTCTCTGGAAGCATGTCACTCAAGCAACATGTTGGTTACTCAAACAAAGTTGGTGGTGTGCATGGTCATGAAAACTCGTGCATGTGAGGCATACATGATATAACACTTAAACGAGTGTTGGTCATTCAAACACCAATAATGAGGTGTTGAACGCTCTATAACTCTTTGGAATAATTCCAATAAGTTCAGGTCGCTCGAGAGACAATGGACAATGATGTTAATTCATGATTTATGAGTTTAATTATATATGTATATGTATATGTATGCACATATATGTGTGTTTGTAAGATTTTACACACAATTTTATATTTGTTAATGATAATGATGTATAAAATGATAGAATTACTCATGTATATGCATAATGATATGTATAAATGAATGTATTGAATGCCATATATGATGTGAGATCTTAGGTTGTAATACTAAGCATGTTAACCATTAATGTAAAGAAATGTCATAACTTTAGTAACCATTTAATCACTTTGATTAATATATCTGGTGGTGAAAAGTTCAATAAGGTGTATATACCAGATTTAAAGTAGGTACATAAACTATCATGATAGGATAACAAATGTTAATCTCTAATGAGGAATTCTTAATCTTTTGGAAGGTGTCATGTGATGGTTACACTGCTTATATATGTATGGTTTTTAAATTATATTAGTTCATCCTTACATATTTGTGTATGATGATTGTATTGGTATGTTAGCATATGATGTTGCAGGTACTAGTAGACTACTTAGAGCTTGACATTTTTATGCACACCTGTTGTGATGCATATATTCTTTTGAGGGATTTATTGTCCCAATACATTAAATACACTATGAAAATATTCATTTACAATATGTACGTTTATATGTATTAGTATACAATATTTACGTTTCATCTTTTCACGGTGATGCATATATAATACGTAGATGAAACTAGGTAGTGATTTGAAAATAAGTAATATGATAAATCTAATAAAGATTGTTAAGATATATTATAATACCATATTAAAAAAATAAGTTTAAATTTAACTCATCGTCATAAAATCAATTTGTAAGATAAAAATTACATTAACATAAATTGATCTATCCGTAATTGATATAAATTTCCAAACATAAATATTTAACATAATTTTCTTTTACATAAATAATTCCATAATATTATTGCACTCTATTTAACAATTACACTTTTTTATGATTTTTTATGAATATTTAAATTAATTCATTCTAAATATTAATTTTTCAATAATAATACCATAGGAGATTTTTCATAAAAAAAATTACAAGTAAGAATAAATATATTGAGTTTTTATGAACAATTTTACTTTAAATATCTGTAGATGAAATATTTTTTTAAAATAATTAATTTAGAAACAAATTGCAAATAAATCAGTGTTTAATTTAAAATTGAAAACATTAGTCAATTAGTTTTTATAAAGAATATTACAGTAGTAAATGTTGAAGTGGAGATGTATATACATTTACTATATACAATATTTAACAACTGTTACTGAATATGTCATTGAATATTTCATTTTGTAAGCGGATTAAATGGACCAACCCCATGATTCTTTTTATTCAATATAATTCAAATATTGATTGCATACTACATTTAATATTATTAGTACGCCTTTATTATTTTGTTTGAGTGTTATATTTTAATCTAGTAATATAAATGTATACTTTAATATCCCCGAGTCTTATTTTAGCATATATTTTAATCCGGTATATATTTGTGAAATTTTGATCTTCCATTTAAGTTCTAAAATATAATTTTTGTATGTGTCTAATAAATGTATTAATTTAGTGGTTGCAATGTGTGGGTGAACTTTAATGCTTGGTTTGGTCTTTGAGAGGAAAGAAATAAAAAGGAAAAAGCAATAAGATAGTAATAAAAAAAATGAAGTAGAAAAATAAAAAAACAGTTATTTCAATTGTTTGGATGAATGCAAAAAGAAGGATGAAATACATGGGAAATATTTTTATATTATCACATTATTTTTCTCTTATTACAAGATTATTTACTATTTACAAAAGATATGTTATTAACTTTTTTCTAAAAGTAAAATTATTTTCACACATAGAATGGATGTAAACAATTTTCATGTGACTCCTACGAAATTTTAGTAATAAAGTGACAATGAAATATTCTCTCTTATTTAATTGGTTTGGTGGGGAGCTTACATGCATCAATGATGATGTTTTGAGTAACATTCTCTTCTATTTAATTGATTTATGGTTAATAATATTTTTTTATTAATACAAACATTTATTTAAAATAAAACTTATGATTATTGGAGTGAAAGAAGCAAATAGCCATCAATTTGATTTTTTTTTGAAAAACTTAACATGAAATGAGATTAATAAAGTATTAATCTATGAAATCCTATTAATAAAGTAAAAATCAAAACGTGTTATATATGAAATCCTATGGCTACTACACCATTAAATTTGAAGTAGCTAATTTATTATCTTCACATTGAAAATTTCAAAAAATAGTTATTAGTTTGAATTAACATGTATGAAGTTGTATTAAATTTTTTTGAATTTTTCACCAATAAAAGAAAAAACAGTGCACAGAACCCCATAGCACACACTATTCACTGGATTCCTTTATCTTTGTGGCTTTATGAACCTAACCAGTGATTTACCGTCAGATGTTCCAATTCACAACCACAGTTAAAATCAAACCACTCACTCTATAAAACCACACTTTACACTTCTCTGTCTTCCCAAACTCTTGTTCTCTCAACTTCCTTTGACCACTGTCCAACACTCTCTCTCTCTCTCAACTTCCTTGCTTTCTCTACCAAACCAAACTTCCAAAACCAAAAACGATATTGACACTGCAGAAAGAGAGTATATTGCAAAAGGGGTTGTGTTGTTTCAGATCTCCTTCATTCAATGTCCAGAAAAAGGTCACATTACACACTCCACTAGGCCTAGATCTCTTTGTTCGTGGCATTGAGCCACGAGTCACTCTAAAAATCCTATTTTGCTTCGACCCTTTTGTTCTCCCTACCCCAGAAGCTGTGTTTGTGTGTGTGTGACTTGCTCTACTTGCTCTCATGGCTGATGCTGCTGAGCCTAAAGCATTGCCTGAGGCAGAGAAGAAGAAGGAGCAGACTCTGCCCTTTTACAAGCTCTTCTCATTTGCGGACAAGTGTGATTGGATGCTCATGATCTCTGGCAGCTTAGGAGCCATTGTTCATGGCTCCTCAATGCCAGTTTTCTTCCTGCTCTTTGGTGAAATGGTTAATGGCTTTGGCAAGAACCAAATGGACTTGAAGAAAATGACAGAAGAAGTATCAAAGGTTAACCAGTTAAACTATTGATTACTGTCCAATTTCTCAGTAACACCAATATTTTTCTTACTACCAACAACAACACCATCTCAGATCCAAGATCTAATTTTTTTTTCTCTTCTCTACCTTTTTCTCATGATCATGATTGCAGTATGCTCTCTATTTCGTGTACCTTGGCCTTGTCGTTTGCATATCTTCCTATGCAGGTATGTTAATCTTCTTTCTTTTCCTCTAAGAACTTTTTTTTTTCTTCTGTTTTCTCTTTCTCTCTCTCTGTTTTGTTGGTCCTAACCTGTGAACAAGATCGATCACACTTATTGGACCATTCCTTCTAAGGCTTCGTGTGTGACTGTTGTTGTTTCAGCCACTTCACATCGATCCCACGTGCTGTGTCAACAAAACACACTCGTCCTTTTCTCCCTTCACTTGTCAATCTCACTACTTTCAGATTTTCCTGCCTAACATTATCCATCACTCCCTTATCATCTTTATCATGTAGTATCTTTACCCTTAATGATTGCTACACATTTCTATTACCTTAATCAATAATTCAGCCTCTTCCATTGTACCATGCATCAAATTTGCAACACTAGAAAAAAGTAAAAAAAGAAAAAATCTACTACTGTTTCTTCAATTTTTGGTGATACTTTTTTCTCTGCAACCAGAAATTGCATGCTGGATGTACACCGGGGAGAGGCAAGTGAGCACACTGAGGAAGAAGTACTTGGAAGCAGTGCTTAAACAGGACGTTGGTTTCTTTGACACGGATGCTAGAACTGGGGATATTGTTTTCAGTGTCTCCACAGATACACTGCTTGTTCAAGATGCCATAAGCGAGAAGGTGCTTCGAAAATTTGCCATCTTTGTGTGTTTTTTCCTTCATGGTATGAACAAAAAGCACAACTAGAAACCATGGCCTTCTGGGGTAGTTGATTCATATCCATTGATAAGTGGGGTCAGCCCATGATCATGGAACAAAGCGGCGCACGTTAAAGAAACAAGTTCTAACGTGCGCCGGGATTAATTCCCGTAGCAGATGGTGTTAAAGAGAGAAGATAGATAAAACCATGGCCTTCTAGGGTAGTTGATTGATATCCATTTAAGTGGGGCCCACACGATTGTAGAACAAAGTGGTGCACGTTAGCAACACAGTATTAAACGTGCGCCGGGTTGGGTCACACAGCTGATGTTGCACTTCCTTCATGTACGAAAAAAGAACATATAGAAACCATGGCCTTCAGGGTTGTTGATTGATGTCCACTGAAGTAGGTCCATAGATGATGATAGAACTAGGTGGCGCACGTTAGCAAAACAGGGTTTAACGTGCGCATGGGTTTAGTCACATGGTTGATGTCTCTGCTTTTTTCATGAGTTTTGTAGTTTTATGTTTGTTAGTTTAACGTTTTGTGATTGTTTAGGTGGGGAACTTCATACACTATCTATCAACGTTTCTGGCTGGTCTGGTGGTTGGGTTTGTGTCAGCATGGAGACTCGCACTTCTGAGTGTTGCAGTGATTCCTGGGATTGCTTTTGCTGGTGGATTGTATGCTTACACACTAACTGGCCTCACATCAAAGAGTCGTGAATCTTATGCAAATGCAGGAATAATAGCTGAGCAGGTGAGGTTAATTCTTGGTTGAAGAACTTGAACATGTCATGTGCATGGATGTTGCACACGTTTCTTTTTATGGAAAAAACAAAAGATCAAATGTGAATGAAATGAAAAAAATGTTCTGTTTTTTTATTGTTCCATTCCTTTTTGTACCTTTTGTATGTGGTTTTTCCTGTATGTTTTTATGGGGTTGTTCAAAAGCTCTTTGAATTTTGATCCTACTACTTTTTTGAGTACATGGAGCGCATGCTCTTCTCTCATATGAATTTGCGCCTTATTTCAAGTTCAGTGACTGTTTTAGTGTGTGAAAATGATGTCTTGTCGTGTGGAGCACTCATGAAAGTTCCTAGCCAGCTTTTCTCTTTTGTGAGTAAAATAATCGAAAAGCATGGTGATGATGATTGTTGCCTTGTGTCGCTCTAATGCCAACTATGGTCCTTGCTTACAAATAAGTACATGAAACGAAATTATGTTTTGCCTAAATTTGCTTCTTCTTTTTTGATTGTTTAGATCTGTCGTTGACATTGATTTCAATAATCATGGCTCAAAAATGGGAAGAAAAAAGAGTGACAGATTAATGTTGGACTAATTGGTCTTCATTATGTGAAATTTTGTACAGGCCATTGCTCAAGTGAGAACTGTTTACTCTTTTGTTGGGGAGAGCAAGGCACTGAATTCGTATTCTGATGCAATACAAAACACTCTAAAACTTGGATACAAGGCAGGAATGGCCAAAGGGTTAGGCTTAGGATGCACATATGGAATAGCATGCATGTCTTGGGCACTGGTTTTCTGGTATGCCGGAGTTTTCATCAGGAATGGACAAACAGATGGAGGCAAGGCATTCACGGCTATTTTCTCAGCCATTGTTGGTGGCATGTGAGGGCCTAATTTGAGTAACTTTTGATGATTCTGTGTTAACTTGTAGTGACACCATTCATGTGATCATGACATGTTGGTTTGCTTCAACAGGAGTTTGGGACAGTCCTTTTCCAATTTAGGTGCTTTCAGCAAAGGCAAAGCTGCGGGATACAAATTGATGGAGATCATCAAACAGAAACCTACCATAGTGGAAGATCCTTCAGAAGGAAAGTGCCTAGCTGAGGTTAATGGCAACATTGAATTCAAAGATGTTACTTTCAGCTACCCTTCGAGGCCGGATGTGTTTATCTTTCGCAGTTTCTCAATCTTTTTCCCTGCTGGAAAAACTGTTGCGGTTGTTGGTGGCAGTGGATCTGGAAAGAGCACAGTTGTTTCCTTGATAGAAAGGTTCTATGATCCAAATGAAGGTAACTAAACACTTTTGAATCTCTTGAAAGAGTGGAAAATATTTTGGACTATCATGACATTTCTATGTTAGAAAATTTTTTACTTTTGATTCTTGGATTGACAGCTATGTTGATCTCTTTGAAATGGCCAAGCAGGTCAGGTTCTGCTGGATAATGTGGACATTAAGAGTCTACAACTAAAATGGTTACGTGATCAAATTGGGTTGGTGAATCAAGAACCTGCACTCTTTGCAACTACCATTCTTGAGAATATACTCTATGGAAAAGCTGATGCAACTATGGCTGAAGTGGAAGCTGCTACTTCTGCTGCAAATGCTCATAGTTTTATCACCTTGCTTCCTAATGGTTATAACACTCAGGTTTATAAAACTAATAATTTTCAAGCAGAATGAGTACATAAAGTTGATCATTAGTTCTGGTCAAGGGTGTGTTAATCAAAATGTGTTCTGTTTTTTCACCAGGTAGGAGAGCGAGGAGTTCAATTATCTGGTGGCCAAAAGCAGAGAATTGCAATTGCCAGAGCCATGTTGAAGAATCCAAAGATCCTTCTATTGGATGAAGCAACTAGTGCTCTTGATGCAGGGTCTGAAAGCATAGTTCAAGAGGCACTAGACAGGCTCATGGTTGGAAGAACAACTGTGGTTGTGGCACATCGTCTATCAACAATAAGGAATGTGGATACCATTGCTGTTATACAACAAGGACAAGTTGTTGAGACAGGCACACATGAAGAACTCATTGCCAAGGCAGGCACATATGCTTCACTCATTCGGTTCCAAGAAATGGTTGGAAATAGAGACTTCTCGAACCCCTCAACTCGCCGGACTCGGTCATCGCGATTGAGCCATTCATTGTCAACAAAGTCCTTGAGTCTCAGGTCTGGAAGCCTGAGGAACTTGAGCTACCAGTATAGCACTGGTGCAGATGGCCGTATTGAGATGATATCAAATGCTGAAACAGATAAGAAAAATCCTGCCCCAGATGGATATTTCTTCAGGCTGCTCAAACTGAATGCTCCTGAATGGCCTTACTCAATCATGGGAGCTGTTGGTTCTGTTCTTTCTGGATTCATTGGCCCTACTTTTGCTATTGTTATGAGCAACATGATTGAGGTCTTCTACTTTAGAAATTATGCTTCCATGGAGAGGAAGACTAAGGAGTATGTCTTCATTTACATTGGTGCCGGTCTCTATGCAGTTGGTGCATACTTGATACAACATTACTTCTTTAGTATCATGGGAGAAAACCTCACCACAAGGGTCAGAAGAATGATGCTTGCCGGTATGGTTTATTTTATGTGTTGGTGTGTGTTTGAGTGAGATTCTCTATTTTACCTTGATCCTTGATCTTGCATTCTATTTCAACACTTTTGAAAGATTAAACTTGAATAATTCTCAGAATTAGAGTTTCATCTCATAATCTATGTTGTCAAAACTGAAGTTTCATTCTGTTAACTATGCTGATCTTTAATACAAACTTTTACTAAGGATGAGGTTAGCATTGAAAACATGTAAGTAACTTTTGTCCTTATTAAAAAATCTAGTAAAAAAAAACATGGGGTTATTTTATTTTTTTTCAAAAACTAGTTAAAGCAAACAAGCATTTAAATTTTGGTGTTTGTACTTGGTTAGCTATTTTGAGGAATGAAGTTGGATGGTTCGATGAGGAGGAGCACAACTCAAGCCTTGTTGCAGCTCGCCTTGCCACTGATGCAGCTGATGTCAAGTCTGCAATTGCTGAGAGGATATCAGTGATTCTGCAGAACATGACATCTCTCCTTACTTCTTTTATAGTTGCTTTCATAGTGGAATGGAGGGTTTCCTTGCTCATCTTGGCAACCTTCCCTCTACTTGTGCTGGCCAACTTTGCTCAGGTAAACTCACATACCAAACATATCATCATGTCACATAATTCAAAATATAATCATTATCATGATAACATGACATGCTGCCAAGACTAGAGATATATATAATAAAAAATTAGCTCCAAGTTTTGATGCAAAATGTTTACACTATTCTTCACCTAAGAGCATGAGAAATTGTTTAAGCTTAGTGAACTTACAAAATTGTCTTCTTGTTATTTGCATATGTTGACCTTAGACAACATATAGTGGTGGAGCCAAGGGTTACTCTAGATTTTTACCCAAAATTCCTGACCTTATTCTTACTCTTTGACACTGAGAATCTAGCTTCGCACACAAGCTGGCATTAAACGACAAAAGCTAAAACAACAAAGAGCCACACAAAGTGGAACTGTGCACGTGCTTCCTTCCAAGTCCAGTGCATTAACTTCTGGGAAATAATAACTCATATATTGGTCTAGCAAAAATCTCATTAATAATGGCCATTAAAAGCTCACTTTTTTAACAAAGTGAAATTGTACTTCAATTTGACAGCTAATGGAGGGAAAGGTACACAAGGACCAAACTTTAATCCAGAATTTTAGAACTTAGTAGGGGTATCTTTTAATTAAATTTAGAGTTTCACTTCTATAATTTTTATAATAAATTGGTTAACACCGAAAATCATATAGGTTAAGAGGGTGAAATTCAACTTCAAATTGAAGAACACCAACAAAAGTACTGAATAAATTGCATCTATGTTTTTTTCCTGCATGGCACACATAAATTAGCTTTCATGAAATGACCATTCCAACCCTCTTTGAAATGGAAATAACATAGTGAAGTACTCCATGAAGAGATAGGGCCCAAGTTCCCAAATTCAACCATGACAGAGATTATAATGCATGTGGATGATAGAGGGCTCAATGGTGCAACAACAGCACTGCATTTTTCTCAGTTGGGGGGGTGGGGTCCTCTACGTATTCAAGTTAGATTCTTGAATGGTACGTGTACAGAAGCTTGTATCAGCTTTTGCTTTGAGGTAGTAGTGACTAGTGAGTCTTACATTTTTGACCATATGGTATGATATGGGAAAGTCAGATTCTGAAGACTCCAGCTAGCTACTAGCCCCATGTCTTCTGGCAAAGCCACACCCCATTTTTGTGCTTGGGATATGGGTTTGATAATTGAGATTCTGCAAATTTCAATAGTCTCTCTTCTTGGTGCCAGTTCTGAATATTAATAAACAAATCAATCACAACAAACAATCACTGTTCTTCTGGCTATCTAATGCACACTACACCACACTGCCTTACCTTTGTTTGGCTTATTCATTACACAGAAAAGGGTCCCTTGTCAGTTCCCTATGACATGAAGCTAGGTGATTTTCCTGACCCTTTTGTTTTCTCTCCTCATTCTGACATCCTCTCATGGCCCTAAACTCTCCTAGAGTTTGAACCAACGGTTCTCAAGTAGACATTTGTATATGACACTCTTTCAATTTATTGTAGAGTTTGGTCTGCATTTTTTCAATCTCTAGGAAACATTTTTTTCAATGTGTCCACCATATTTATTATCCTTCATGTTCTAAACTAGTTACCCTTTTACAAAAGATGCATCAAACATGTTTTGTATTTTTCTAAGATAAGAGTACTGTAAATAAACAAGAGAGATAACAGATGGCAAAAGGTTACATGATTCAAAATATTAACTATATTTTTTAATATCTTTTATTAAAATCCTAAACATGGTATGAAATGTAAGAGGAAGATAAAAGCTTTGCCCTTTTACACTGAGAAATCAACTTCACATCTAAGATGGCATTACACGACAAAAGCTAAAACAACAAAGACCCTCACAAAGTTGAACAGTGCACGTGCTTCCTTCCAAGTCCAGTGCATTAACTTCTGTGAAATAACACATATTGGTGTATTAAAATACTCGTTAATAATGGCCATGAAGAAGTTAATATTACTTTATGGATGCAGATTCCATACCTGACCATCAACTTCGATGTCTCACACTGAGACTGGTCTTGCACATCATTATGAAATTAAAATTACTATACTTTATTAATATAGTGCTATTATAATTGTGGAGTATATCTGCCAGCTGTCTGTGAAATATTATAATAATTTATAAAGAAATATTTGATCACAAGACAGAAAACACAAGCTCTTCATTGGTAGAAAATCCCTGCAGAGGTAGACTCTTTTTTTAACAATATTTTTGGGGTACTGTAAGAGGAAACTTCATTGCATTCATTTTATTATTCATATATTTCTTACAAACCCCAAACCTTTTAGTTTGCCTAGGAATCTGAACTTTATTTTTAGCTACTCCACCCGTGATCGGTTCCAGTCTTTTTCAGGTCCTAGACATGTGACCTTCACACATAGTCTTTTATATTATATATAGTATTTTGTTCAAGTACATCCACCCACTTGTATTTTATCAGTATTTTAATACTATTAAGTTCAAATTTTGATTTCACAAAGCATATCAGGTCTTGCTGCATTTACATGGTTTAGCTGTATATGGATAACATCTCAGTAGTTTAATTAGGGCATGCATGTGAATGATTCTGGAGATAGTATCACATGGACTTTCTTTATTCTATCTTGCTTTTCGGGTCACATTTCTCTATCATGCTCCAATCTAATTTGTTTGCTAAGGTAGATTTGGAAGAAAATAAAAAATAGTGTAAAAATACATGCTTGAAATATTTTATTATATACTTTTTCTTTTCTATTTTCAAAGGGAGCTTTTAAAAGTATTTTTTCAAAACAATTTTGAAAAAAATAATATAACAAGAGCACAATCAAACCAGCCCCCGAGTTGCAGTAATTTTTGGGTTATGCCATTTGATCTAACTTATCTCAATTCATGTAAAAACGAAAGTTTTTTTTATTGTGCATATATTTCACGATGCAAAAGCGTAAAGTGCTATGATTTTTCTGTTTCTCTTGTGTTGATGATTCCCACGCAAAAGCATGCCAAGTTAAAAAGTAATCTTGGACAATTTTTTTTACCATGTGTGTTTTTACTTTTCATACGGGTTAACATTTTTATTCAAAGCCAAGCATTTCTACGTAAAATTTCAGTTATATCTGTCACACTTACACCTTTTTGTACACATAAGGTACATAGAGTGACACATTAATTAATATTTGAAAAAAAAAGTAGCATCACATTTACACATCATTTTCAAACTAATAGTAACGATCACTTCTGATTAATACTGTTAAGGGTAGGATTCTACGTTCTGCGCATGCTAGAGGCACAGGGCAAGAAAATAGACTGATTGATCAGGGACACGTGCCTTGTTAACCATCAATGTCTTTTAATGTAGTTGGTGTCCATGTAATGGATGCTACATGAACATGGACATTCTCTCTCCTCTCTGGGTCCCACCCCTTTGGCCCTTTTGGTTCTTTTCAGTGGAGTTTGGTGAATTCTTTCACCCCAGATGAAACTTTTTACCAAAAATGAATAGTGCAGTTACTGAAATTACCAAAATCCCTTTGTCCAATCTTGGCACAAGCATGTCTTCAATTATTAATGTTTTACCGTTATACTTACAGTTATTATTTGATACACCCTCATGCCTTGCATGGATATAGTAGGCCAAAAACCAGTGACATAGGTTCAAGGTGTGAGAAAATTCCCCATAAATTGGCCTCACTACTATACATGCACAAAGAAAGTTTGACAAAGAAACATAAGAAAAGTAGAGGTCTGTTTTGATTCAGAAAACCTTTTTAGATATCAGTTTTGGTTTCTATAATTATTACAATGCCACTCATTTTCAGTAAATCTCAGTTTTTTCAATTAAATTCAACGATTTCAGAAAAAAAAATGTCCTTTGTGTTTCCAAAGTTCTATATGCTTAATGTTACTGTATCAAGAAGGAGTGCCACTAGTTATATTACTAACATGCTATTAATTTGAAGATTTTTTTTTTGAAATTAACAAAAGAAATCATCAAATAAAACTTGTAACTACATAAAAGTTTAATGTTTATGTAATTTGTGTAAACTGATGTATACTTATTTAGCCTATTTTGTCTGATGTTCATCCTAATAATTTTTGGTCATTATTAACAATGTGTTAGAAACATTTAACTTGTCCCAGTAATTTACCTTAGAAACTAGAAAATCCTAGGAATATAGCTAGGTTTACGAAGGAGTTATGGTGCTGTTTGATTCAGTGGTAGCTAACAATGGATGTTTCTCTGTGAATTCAATTTTGCAGCAACTATCTCTAAAAGGGTTTGCTGGAGACACAGCCAAGGCTCATGCAAAGACAAGCATGATAGCAGGAGAGGGAGTGAGCAACATCAGAACAGTTGCAGCATTCAATGCTCAAACCAAGATGCTATCTGTGTTCTGCAACGAGCTTCGTGTGCCTCAGCGCCAGAGTCTGCGGCGGAGCCTCACCTCCGGCTTCTTGTTCGGCCTCTCTCAGCTTGCCCTCTACGCCTCCGAGGCTCTCATTCTATGGTACGGTGCACATTTGGTGAGCAAAGGCGCTTCCACCTTCTCCAAGGTCATCAAGGTGTTCGTGGTCCTCGTGATCACGGCAAATTCAGTGGCGGAAACCGTCAGCCTCGCGCCGGAGATAATCCGCGGCGGCGAGGCCGTCGGTTCGGTGTTCTCGATACTTGATCGCCCGACAAGGATTGACCCTGATGACCCTGATGCTGAGCCGGTGGAATCTCTGAGGGGGGAGATCGAGCTGAGGCATGTTGACTTTGCATACCCTTCAAGGCCTGATGTGATGGTGTTCAAGGATTTGAGCCTGAGGATCCGTGCAGGGCAGAGCCAGGCTCTTGTGGGGGCGAGTGGATCAGGGAAGAGTTCTGTGATAGCATTGATAGAGAGATTCTATGACCCTATTGCAGGGAAAGTGATGGTGGATGGGAAGGACATAAGGAAGTTGAACTTGAAGTCTTTGAGGCTGAAGATAGGGTTGGTGCAGCAAGAGCCAGCACTTTTTGCAGCAAGCATTTTTGAGAACATTGCATATGGGAAAGAGGGTGCAAGTGAGAGTGAGGTGATAGAGGCTGCACGTGCCGCCAATGTGCATGGCTTTGTGAGTGGTTTGCCTGAGGGTTACAAGACCCCGGTTGGAGAGAGAGGAGTGCAACTTTCTGGAGGGCAGAAGCAAAGGATAGCTATTGCTAGGGCAGTGCTTAAGGACCCTACGATTCTTCTTCTGGATGAGGCCACGAGTGCCCTAGATGCTGAGTCGGAGTGTGTGCTACAAGAAGCCTTGGAGAGGCTGATGAGGGGTCGCACCACAGTGCTTGTGGCTCATCGTTTGTCCACCATTAGAGGGGTGGATTGCATTGGAGTGGTTCAAGATGGTCGCATTGTGGAGCAAGGTAGCCATGCAGAGCTTGTGAGCAGGCCAGAGGGGGCATATTCTAGACTCTTGCAGCTACAACATCATCACATATGAGACTGACACAGAGAGAAAGAGAGAGAGAGATTATTGTTTTTTATTTGATAAATATGACCTTGTGGGGTGATAATTATGTTTGGCTCCCATTAATCTCATGCTTTGGTTTTTTTTTGTCTTTTTCTTCTCTATTTAGGTGTAGATATGTGGGATATGATGAGGTTTGTACCTTGAGGACAAAGTGATCTACTATGGCTTATCAATTATTATATTAATCACATGCCAATGTGCATAAGCATGCAATCTAACTGTTTTTCTTTTTTCTTTTGTTCTATCACTTAAAACATAGTCAATTGAAAGTAAGTTTATTTTATTTAATTTCAGTCTTAATATATTATCTACATCACTAATTTCTACTTTAAACACTTATTTAAAATGAGATATCTTATAAAATTTAATATTTTGAATTAAGGAATTTTCTTATTTTTGTCAATTTTATTTCACTGTCCTATTTATGATCTAGAAAAATTATATATATATATATATATAATATGTATATTGAATTACTTTAATTGCCTATATTAATAGTAGATGACATCAAGGTAATATAATATTGATAGGAAAATCACAATAAAAAAAAATCTAATATCATAGAAAGAGCCACCCTAGGATAAAGATAGGAAGATGTTGAGGCATGAATAAATTTATAACTATTAAATTTTTGTCTTGAAACGCACGTCTAGTGTATGAATGAATGAAATAATAACTAATACAATATTACTTAACTAATTGGTTTCGATTTAGTTTAACCCAATTCCGAAATGACAAATTGCAAATCGAATCAAATAGCTAAGTTCTTAAATTTTAATTTTAGTTTTAATCAAGTTTTCCGTTATAAATAAAAATAAAATATTAGTTAATATCCATTTTTAAAATATAAAACTACAATCATATTGATAAAAAATATCATGAAGAGAAATCTCTTAAAATAAAATATTATTAGAAGGCATAATAATATTAATAATAAATTTTGAAGTAAATAGTAATTATTATTCATAGATAAAACTTAGACATTTAGATCATTCAAAAATATAAAGTTTAGAAAATCTCTTTTTTCTCTACATTTGTAAATACGTGAGTTATTTTCTATTGTGGATTTATTCTGGTATTGAGGTTAGTAAAGGTAGGGAAGAATGGATAGATGAAATTTTGATTTTGGTAAATAGCTTCATTTTTGTTAATGTTTTAAGTTTTTTTTTCTTCTTTTATAAAAATGTGTAAGGTTGTATTACGAATACTTACTTGGATTATTTTGATTGTTGATAGTGACTTTTAAGATATTATTAGATAAAAACACACTTTAATCCAGATAAGGAGAGATAATGTTACTTTTTACAAATTGATGGTTGTTTGAATGTTTGGATGGTGTGAAATTTGATATTATAGAATGGTAGGAAGAAGTGATTATTACTATTTGGGTGCATTAGTTGTATTAATTGTCTTACATAGTTAAAGTAATGGACTGATCACTCAAGTAGAGTCTTGCATCGTGAATGAGAGAGATAGTAAGACAATTCTTTCTCTCTTGAAAATATATCACTTAAGCATCGAAGATGATGTTCAAGTGATATTATGTCTCAAAATTTGTTCCAAACACTTAAGCATGTTAGAGGTGGTGTACATATGTCTTGAACATAGTGCATGACGTGTGCCTTGTGTGCTCAAGTGCTATTGGACTCTCAAGCGTTTTGTGGCGGTGGAGGGGTTTTTGGAACTTGTTGAATTTCTTACAATAAAGTGGTAATTGTTCAAATATTGATTATAATGCTTAAGTGATGGATGCTAAAGCGATGAGGTGGTTGTTGGAGCGAGGAAAGCCATGGAAAGATACTTTCTCGAGTTGTATTTTGCTTCAGTAGAAAAGGCATCACTCAAACGACAATATGCTGAGATGATGTTATGTTACATGCTTTCATACATGTTTTGTTGATAGTATGATGTATAAAAGGTGAGATTAATTATATATATTATGGGTAAATATACAATTAATATTGAGATGCATGACATGTTGTATGCATGACATATTCCCTTTTTAGGTGACCCTCAATGGGTGATGGATCACTTATATACATGTATAATGATTAGTTATATATGTGTATAAGTGTGTAATCCTGACTGGGTAGCCCTAATTGGATGATTTGCATGACCTTATTGGGTGATGTAGAGATATCTAGGATAATATTGTGTCTTGAATGGTAGTGATAAATACAAAATTCATATTAATATCTCTACTTTGGTTAGTCACGTAGACGAGACTTCAAGTGGAGAGAAGCTGAGAGATACTTACTTCGAACTTGGTAGTAGGTGTACATATGCCTTTATAGCAAATGCTTTGTGCTACCCTAATAATATAAGTCAGCTAAGATTTGGTGGGCTTAGTATGTTAGGTGTTAGCCTCAAGTGGAACTTATTTATCATGGTTCTAAAAGTCTTGCAGAGGATGCCTCATATTTATTCATGACATGGTGTGTGTGAATTCATATGTATGATCTTGATACATGTATGATGATATTATATGGTGTTATATGTTTGTTTTCATTACCTCACGCTTGTGTGCTTGTTGTCTGTTACTATTATGATTGTACTTGGTACAAGAACATATCTTATGACATGTGACACTAAGTAAGGTTTTTTTTTGCAATTATGATTAGTGGCAGAATTTGATTGAAAATTTTGGAGAAGCCAAAATTAAAATAATTTTGAGAAAATCAAAAGCTTGAAATAGAATTTAAAAAGTTTGAGAGAGCCATGACCCCTTTGACCCTTAAAATATCACCAATAGTCTTGATGATGTGTATATTTGAAAAAAGTATCTATTTATAGTACCCCACTTATTCTTTAACTATAATACTAGTTAAACATAAAAGATAAATATATCACCACACACAGCTAATGACATCATATATACATACATATGTCATTAAGACTAGAAACGTCATCATCAAAATACTAATACATAAAAATGAAACTCGTGCATCAAAGTTTACTCCTGTACTAAGTAGGATAATTGTATTATCACACATAAACATGTAAGAGTGAGCTAAACATGTAAGAGTGAGCTAATGAAAGTAAACATAAAATCATACATATTATTATTGATGTTATAAAATCATATAATCATGCATCGTTCATCATGCATATGTTAATATCATGTATGAATGCAAATGAACCCATATTTAGCCACGCATTGTATCATGACTAAATTTGAGGCATCTTCTAGAAGAATCTAAAATCATGATAAAGAAGTCTTACCAAAGGCTAAGACTAGATATATCTTGAACCCACCAAACTTTAGCTAACTTATGTTTCCAATGCTAAGGTGACACAAAACATATGACCAAGCAAAATATAAGATATCTCCGTTAACGAGAGTTTGTTATTTATCACTTTCTGTAAAATATGTATCTCCTTATATATGCTTACATTATCATCAAAGATCATTAAATCACTATATTAAGACAACCTATTTAGAGTTAGATCTTATCTACTTAAATACCATTAAAAAATACCTTTAGAAATGTATTATTGGATCTCCTTAATTGGATTGAAGCTTGTTTTTATTAAAAAAAAAACACTTTTTAAAACCCTCCATTCTACTTTATCAACTCAAGCAAGTCTTCAAAAGTTTGATCTTGTATTGATAATACTTCTCTTTATATTATCCCAAAAAGAAAAGAGGAAAATGACTAAAAATTAGATATATTATTTTTACTTACCATAGCAAAATCGTAATCGGTCTAAATCCATCAACATTTCACTAGTAGACCTTTAATTTCACTATTTCTGCATTACCTTTAATTAACAAAAATCTAACAGTTAAAATCTCCTGTACAATTAAGTTGAAAATTTTAAAATAGATTAAAAAAATTAACTTTTAACTCTTATCTATAAGTCTCGTAATCTATTAATAAAATAGCACTAAATCTTAATAATATATATATATATATATATATATATATATATATATATATAATATGCTGGAATAATATTTTATTTATAATTTTGACGCTAAATTACCATTACAATATTTAGTAAAATAATCAAATAAGTAATCGATGTAGCACCCAAAATTCTTTTATTTAAGATAACTAGTTTAGGAAATTTGCCCAAAGAAACTAAATCACTTCAACAGGCACAGAGAAATTACTGATAAATTATGAGTTCAACCTTAAAACACTTACTATTTTTTTTTTTAATATCTTATTCATTACAGTAGTGCACAGAGAAAAAGGGCCACTGTCAGTTGTTATGACATGAAGCTTGGTAATTTTTCTGACCCTTCTGTTTTCACTCCTCACTCTGACATTCTCTCATGACCTAAGCCTCTGTTAGTGTTTGAAGCAACGGTTCTCTAGACCCATTGTATATGACCCTCTTTCAATTTATTGTGGGGTTTAGGTCAGTGGAAGATATATATAGGAAGCATTTTTTTTAATGCATGCAGCATCTATAACATTGCTGCCATGTCTACCTGCACTCACATAATTTTAGTGACTCACTGCAGTAACATTCTATTAACTGTTGCACATAATATCAAAATTATTATGACTGATAATTTTTGTAAAATATTTCATACATTTATATATATATTTTTAATGAGTTTAACCTAGTTGAGTTTAACCTAGTTGAATATAGAGGTGAAGAAGGGAAGTGATAGGAGATGTTACAATGTGCTTGGTTAAAATTAATGGTTAAGATGCATTGATAATGACAATTGCAGAGGTGTGGATCCTACAGCCATATCTTTGGTGCTAAGCCTCATAAATATTTGCATGCTAATGGACAAAAGGCTTTCATGTTGAGAATCTAGAGGAGCTGACATGGGAATTCGGAACTGCACACTGCTGTTGACTAATGTGTGTATTATTAGCCCTGTCAATGTGTCCAAAACAAGAAAAAGAAAAGAAGCATGTATTTATTTAATTTTCAATTTTTTTTCATGAGATAAGTCTTATTTTAAAAGCTTAAAAGCAAAGCATATTCACTGTGTAATCATTCAACATTTAAAAAAAAAATGAAGAGAAAATGTGTTTCAGTCCTTCTATTTTGGACCAGACTTATATTTTTAAATTGATGATTAATCTAGTTTTCATTTTTTAAAAAATATTTGAGTTTAGTTTTACAGACTTTGTAATGATAAAAATTTATCACTAAATATCAAATTAAAATATCAAAGAGACTAAGTTAACGCAGTTTCAAAATCTTAAAAATAAATTCATTAGTTTTAATATACTAGAGCTAAAATTATAATTTACTGAAAAAATATACCGAATAAAAATATTTTTTAAAATAAAATATTAAAACCATGTCTAGTATTTGAAAAAGAACTAATTATAATTTTTTTTACAATAGATATTATTTTGGTCATGCTGATAGATAACTATGGATAACATATTTTGACTCTCTAAGAATACAATGCAAATTGAGAATTCAAACTTACAACTACTTACTCCTTTACACTCGCTAAAATAATTAAGTTTATGCTAATTAAAAAATCAGTTAATATTATATAATTTTATTCATTTTAATAAAAAATAGTTGTTAAAAATTCCCCTTATTGGAACTTGATATTTTGAATAAAATAAATCATTAAAATAATATTACTTTGCAGTAAAGAGTGATTTAAAGCTAATACCATTAAATTATAAAAAAAGGCAAAATTAGTCAGGTTTGTTTATATCTAAATTCATTCCACAATTTTTGTTTGCATTTAAGTCAAGATTAATTCACGTATTCTATAATGGAAATTTAGAGTATAGTAATTTACCCATTGATATAACCTAATCAGGGATATATATATTTTTCATCATTTAAAACCCTAAATAGGGTTTGGCTCTATTGCTAATGTATGAAAATGCATTTTGAGGAGAAAGAGAAAAACACGGAATCATGTCACAGGCTGCAATAGTAAAAAGTTGAAAGTACATAATAGTCTTCAAATTAAAAAACTCATCATTCATACTTAAGAAACAAGCTTAAGATCAAAACCGCATTCTTCAACAAATTGCATGATTAAAAACTTCATGCAAAAAAGGAAGAGTTTAAAGGAGTAAGAAAAGTTAGAGAGATGGAGAAAAAGAAAAACAGTCAATATTTGCATTATGGCCAAACAATAATTATTTGACGAAACATTTGTGGATATGATAAGAATATTTGCATCCATAAAGTGCCACATATAAGATAGTGAGAAACTAATGTTCAATCAATCAAAGCTTTGTTAAAAGATTGTCTAATTTCGATTTGTTCTAAGTTGTCTTGTTGCTGGAAAGAACAAATTGATGGCAGTGTGTCTGTCTCTACGTTTATGTGTCTGTTTCACCTTTCACCTTTCACCTTTCAACTTTCATTCATCTCTATCACTCACCAAAGCTCACGGCTTCTTTCTTCTTTCTTCTTTCCATTTTTTGTTTGTTGCATGTTTGCAGTTTTTTAAGTAATAAGAAGATTTATTATAAAATGTTTAAAATTGTTAGATTTGATCAGATTGTATTTGATATCGATTAAAATATCAATTACTGAGAAATTTAAAAAAATTCTTATACCATTTTTATAATGTGGTGTGAACTTACCTATTTATGAAGTTAATATTTGTAGAACAAAATAGCTTAGAATAAGTTACATATATTTTTGGTGTGATATATTTAATTCTAATATTTTTAATGATATGTAAATGTTATTATGAATTTATTGGAGTTGAAGTTTTTTAATTATTAATGCTTTAAAATGAATGAAATAAACTTAATTTAATTTCTTTAGACAAGCAAATGATATTAAGTACTGACTTAAGCATAACAATTATAGACGAACTTAGTTAATCATTATTATATTTTAATACTTATTTTTCTTTTAAAAAACTTTAATTATATAAACCTTTTATTGATAATTTATAGAACTAAACTTTATAAATGTATTACATCACTTAATTGAGAAAATTATCATCAAAATATACATTTGCACTGAAAGTTATGTCAACGAAAATTTATTAGTATAAAATCGTTTGACACTACATTTATATACTAATATATTTATGAAATATATATGCAAAAATATGCATTTAGTTATTATTTTTTATTGACACAGAATTAAGATAATTTATAATTCTAATTTATATGTTAGTTTGATAAAAAATTACATGTAATAATTGGTAAACGAGGTATCCTTGATATTATATATATATATATATATATATATATATATATATATATATATATTTTTTTTTTATAATTTTTTTTTTTTTTTTTTATATATTTTT
>Ga0209489_105624_pt1 | contig 21435 bp, 11 predicted proteins | sample SiratrowhiteBW_FD_187527 | JGI IMG/M metagenome (GOLD analysis project Ga0209489, IMG submission 187527) | Root nodule microbial communities of legume samples collected from California, USA - Siratro white BW (SPAdes) (version 2) | ecosystem: Host-associated > Plants > Roots > Nodule | place...
ATATATATATATTATAGATTTGAATGAATTCTTGAAATGGTTTTTTATTTAGACTGGACCTGTGTTCCTGAGTTTTCTTGCTTATTTCAATTAGAACGCCATTAGAAGTGGTGGCTGAATAGTGCATATGAATTTGAAATGGGTTATAGCCTATAGGCTGTGTAGGATCTTGTCAATACTTTGTGCTATTTTCTTTTATATGATTGGCTTGTTTAAAGAGTTAATACTCATGTTGTTCCTTCTCCTTATACCCTAAGCTTTTAGGGGAGTTAGTTCATGACATGGTATCAAGGTCTCTATGATCATTCGGTTCTTGCACCGGCTGTCCATAATTAAGTTTATTTCAAGAACAAATGACAAATGCTCATAATTAAATGGGCTTGTGCATTTGTCATATGAGAGGGAAACCTTTTTTTTCGTTAATAACTTAGCTTTTGGGAGAGTTCGTTTTATCAGTGAGAAAATGGAGGCTGTTTGATGGGTAGCAGTGTTTTCTTGGAAGAGTTTGAATGCAAGTTTCTACTGCTGTTTTTCAGTTGATTCTCAAATTCTCTAACCATTTTTTTATAAATATAATTTATTATAGAGAGCAGAGAAAAAACAGAGGTGGGGGAGGATAAAAAATCTCCCAGGAAGTTAAAAGAAAAAGGTGAAGGACAAAAGACAATTAAAGAATATGAAAAACGCACCATGTTTGCTCAGACTATACATATCTGAGGCCAGAACTTACAGAAATCATTTGAAGATCACCATAAGGGGTCTGTAAACACCGTCCCACCCACTTACACATCTAAAGCATTGATATTCCTCCTGACCCCTGGATGAAGGATGTGGTGCACAATGCTATTTGATTTTTTCCCCTTTATTTATTTTCTTAACAGAGGAATATTATTAAGCATAATTAACCAACTCCTCGACAAGCTTAAGTTGTTGGGTGTGTCAGACAAAGATCACATGAAGTGTTTTTTTATCTAACATGCCTTTGACTTAAAGCAGGGACAACACATTGATCCTCTCTACCTTGTGTTGTAACTTTTGTTTATTTAGAAAAGTGGGAACAGCAAAGAATTGAACTCTAGACCACCTAATCACATGGTCTAGGGATCCAAGAGTTCTAGTCAAGTGAAAGTTCCAAGAATTTTAGCTCTTTATGGACCCTGGATCAATTAGTTTTTATAAATTCCTTTCAACGCTGGTTCTCAATAACTAAAACTTTTCATATTTTGTAACAATTTCTATTACATGCTTTCTTGATTTTTCTCTTTTGTATGTTTTATTTCTAATTTTTAAATAGATATGGTTAAACTATAGGAAAGAGTGAAACTGTGTTTTTGTGACGACACATTTTTTTTTTATATTGAGAAAATACAATAAATAGAAGAAATTTGATATCCTTTAATAATAAATATATGATGGGAGAATAAATAAAAACGTTCTGATATTACATATATAGTGTAGATATTATTGATCATGTAGGATCTAAGTTAAGGAAAATTTGTTTTTCTTTAAAAGCTATCACAAAATTTTGATTTATGGTGGATAATAAATTAAACTTGGTCTCTGGTTTGTTTTTGGCTTGTTTCACTTCGACATGTGTAATAGTGAGATATATGGAGTCACCAAGAATGACAAGTATATGTGGTTGAATATTTGGTGATTTGTTTGTGTTTCATTACGTAATCTGGACATTTGTTTTGTCGTTGTCCTTTTAAAAGAAAGATACATTTTGGCATGGATTTTGATGTTGCTGTATTTTTATTTTTTTGAAGAATACTTTGAAAACCTCGGGTTCATGTTTTGCTCACAGAATTTTTGTATATCAACTACCTTGTCCTTTGTTTTTCATGGGTACATAACATTTCATATATATGATATAGATTGCCAGGTAGGGATTGGTTTTTGTGTTATCATGCTTATATAGTATTTTTTTCTGCACAGGTATCACTTGAAGGACCAGCTTTTATTAACTCCGAAGGAATCTAATGCATCAGCTATTCCTTTATTGGAAGTCTTAGTATTGTTGATAGATTTCAAACTGCCATGGAGCTGTAAGATAGTAGGATGTCTGTCTAAAAACAATGCATTTAGTCTACTTAGAGAGATTATTCTTACAGGAAAGGTAACATTGCAATTCTTTCTTTTTCTTTTTAGTTTTTATTTCTTGGCAGCATACAAAATCATCCTCATCTAGTGCCATATTTAGGTCAAAGAACAAGTTAGGACATCTTGGTTAACATATTTATATTAACTATCGTATGTTCACTGTAGTGTATATTGTAATGCTTCCTTTTCTTGATGTTGTGTGTGGGAGCATTTGTTGTCCTGGATACTGGTCTCATTTGAAGTTTTCTTGATGTCCAAGGAAGACTGTTTTTTTAATAATAAACAGCGAATGTCACACGGTTGATTTTGAAAATGTGTTGCTTCAATGTTATAATTATTTTGCACTTTTCCTGATATGTGATGTTGCTTGACTCTTAAAAATGGCCACAATTTTATCAAAGATGATGTTTCATGGATTTATAGGAGAAACTAAGGGTTTGAGAGAAACTAAAGGTTTTTACCAAAGATCATTTTCTAGGATTTCTGAGAGAAACTAAGGATTTCAGTGGGGACAAACTTGGGATTCCATCCACTTTTGCTTGATCAGACCTTATTTCTCCACTCTTACTCCTTTTGATTGTGGTGCTTGTCCTTCAATATGCAAACCATCTGACCAGAGCTCCCATCTATGTTTGTGGCCAACCCATGACTCTCCAGTGGAGTTTCTGGCTTAGTTGTACACATTCTAGAACACTGGAATATAGTTCTCTCTTCTTCTCTCTCCCTGCTCACATCCTTCGGGGTGTGCTCTGTTAATGTCAAAGAGGGGTCATGTTTTGTTTTATATTTTTTCTTTTATTGTTTTTCACTTGAAAATGTAAACTCCTGGTGTAGTTTTTTCTTTATTTCTTTTATATTACTTGACTCTTGCTGCTATTGAGCATATAAAATATTAGAAAATAGTCATCCTACCATTAGCTATCTCGTTTTTTGGAGTTAGCCGCCCCACATTGCTGTCTGGGATTGATAACTGTGGATCAATTGGATCATTGGTCTGGTTTAGTTAGGGTGTGTTCAATTTCAATTTCTCCGACCTGATTATGGTTGGTACAGGTTGACGATTTTCCAAACCGATTAAACCCAAAATTGAACCAAAATACATATCACTGATTTTCGAAACAAATTCTATGCAAATGTGGGAAAATGTTAAAAGTTATCTTATACTTTTTAATTTGTAAACAAATTTCTGAATTCAGTTATTAGTTACTTTTAATCGGTGGGAGTGGTGCATATTAAAAATAACATGTTAGAGGCAAAGATAAAAAATGAAGTTACAATGAGTACACGCTTGCCTAGAAGTACAAAGTAGATATAGAGTCAGCTTCTAGATGCTAGGCAGCAGATTACATTTTATTTTCCAATAGGTGGTACTGAGGAAGGGCAATAATGTACTTTATTTATGGATTAATTTCATTTTTTTGTTATAAAAAGCTTCCATGTGCTGTAGAGGCTGCCAGACAGTCATTCCTCTTACATGGCCGCAAGGGAGAATATGTCCATCGGACCCTGAAATTCATAATGCACTTGTATTTGGATCAAAGCTTGTTTCATATTATTAATGAAAGTTATTAATGTGTTTGAAGAAACTTCCATGCATTGTATTGCAAATGTTTGTGTTATAGTTCTTTGTGTGATTATTAATTTGAGGAATTCTGAGCTGGTGGATCTAATGTACAGTTAAATCTTATATTCCATCCACGTCATAATTCTAATCAGACTGCTTCTAGTTTTGTTATTTCGTATGATATACATTTTATCTGTTATACTATGCTTTACTTGAACCCATAAACTACCTAAATGATCTACTGCAGGATAATGCTGAAAATTGTATTTACAGAGAAAAAGGATCATCATTGGAGCGTGTGCTTACTGTTGTAATATGCCACATTGGTCAGAAGCCATGTATCTGTTCACCTACTGATCCAGTATATAGCTTCTCATCACAGATCCTTACAATTCCTTTCTTGTGGCATGTTTTTCCAAACTTAAAACAGGTATGCATTGTACTAACCTATTTGATGGACATCCTTTTCTCTGTAATAAGATGAGGTTAAAGAGAGGTATTGTTCATCAAAGGTGTTTATCTGTTCTGTAAATATAAGGGGGAACTAAAATCCAGATTGATGTCAGGATCTAATCATTTAACACAGAAACCATGATAATGATGAATTTCTTGGAAATCGCTGAAAGAAATTTTACTCAGTAATTTTAAACTCCTTTTAATTCTGCCTGGTGAAATACTGAAAATTAAATAATTCCGTAAGTATGAACAGACATTCTAAATTCTCTTTGTGCTGATGGATCTTCAATAACAATATAGAATACAACCCCATTAACCAAAACTGAAGGAAAAGGTCAACATGCCATTCATAATTCAAGTAAAAGGACCATATTAAAAAAAAAAAGAATCTTTATTATGTCATTAGGGTCTCTGCATGCTACTTTAAAAATCTGGGGGATTAGGGATCTCCTTAACTGACTAAAAATAAAATTATCTGTGTTTTTTTTGCATATGTCTTCGTCTTTTCATATCTCCAGCCTTCATGCTGAATTTTCCTTGGCATGTTGGTTAACGTTCTAGAACTATTTTTCTCTAGTTGCTTTTGCCTTGAAAAGTCTTGTGAGAAGTTGAATTTTTTTTTTTTACTTAGGTATTTGCAAAACAGGGCCTGGGCCAACATTACGTTCATCAGATGGCAACATGGTTACCAAATCTGATTAATTCTCTTCCTAATGATATATCAGATGAATTTCCTACCTATGCCTGTCTTCTTGGAAATATATTAGAAACTGCGGGAATTGCTTTGTCTCGACCTGACTGTTCCTTTGATATGGTAAGGAGACTACAATTGCCATTTGTTATTGATATTCTAATATTTAATTTTATATTGCTTTGTACATATTAAAAAATAGATTTTAAGCCTAACTCAACCTAGAAATTGGCTTCTAAGGTGTGATTTTTACTTATACACTATAATTTGGTCATATCTGTATTTGATATGACATTTGCAACACATATTCTCATGTCGAGAGCTAGACATTTCAATCGTGAGACTAGATATTTGTGTGGTACTAGGTATTTGTGGGTGGTCCAATAACTAGTTTGTTTATTAATTTATGATATACAAACTTTGATTTGATTGGCTACATCATATGTGATATTTTTTTCCTGTAAATTTATAGTTGTGTTGCTTAAACTCTACAGCTATTGTGCCCTTGAACAATTTTATTCGATTTGAATGAAATATAGAGATTTTTGGTAAATGATAAACATAACTCATATTTTAACGCATTAAACCATGTAAATAGTATAAAAGTTAAAGGTCCTAATATTTCAGCCTAAGCATAAAATAGAAAATTCTAAACTAGTATTTGTGGTCAGGATAGAATATATTCAGTAGCCTTCTTTTAAAACATCATTTCATTTATATTCAAATTCAAATATATATATATATATATATATATATATATATATATATATTGCTTTATTTTTGCTAATTGACAAACTTTTCATTGTGTTATAAATGGTGACGCACTTAATTTGCAGCCAAAGGAGCTCATGTAACGCGTTAGGAAACAATTACAATGAAGACACGTAATTTGTAATCAATATATTCTAAGTCTTGATAATTTGATTTTGCTTTAACAACTGACAATATGTATAAATGTAAAACTTCTTGTAATACAAATTTTGGAAATTATGCAGAAACACAAACTTTTCTTGCTATTTACAGGCTTTGTGGATTAGGGCCGTAAGGCTATGCATTCATCTACCATTATGTTTAAACTTTTAATCATCTTCAAATCATTCTGCACAAAGCTGTCTCTAGATATGACTGTAAAAGTGTATCTTTAACTATTTTTTGATGGGGGGTTAGGGTTGGTGGTAGTAGATTTTCAATCTTTGACGAGAATGAAGTGTGAGAGTTATTCTTAAAACCTAAGTTGATTTGTGTTTGTTTTGTATGCAGGCTATAGACCTTGCTTCTGTTACTACATTTTTGCTGGAATCATATCCATCTCCGACAAGATCTGATGGTAGAGAGAGTATGATTTCTGATCAGACCTTCAATCTTTTCTTATTAAAGATATTATTTTCTTTTTAAATTTTATTGACAAACATCAACTTTCTTCTCTTTAAAAGGAAGAATGTATTGTTAATTTAGTGAGTATTTCTGAATTTTTTGTTGATTATCACAAGGTACAATTACATCACACACACATAATCCTAAGGAGACTAATTAGGCAATAACCTAACCCTTTAATCAAGGATGGATCACCTTTCCCAATATAAACAATTCTCAAGATATATTAACGTTACGAAGGAAGAAGGCAATTACATTTCAGGAAACAATATCAAAAAAGCCAAAAGGGGAGATAAATGGTCAACCCCAGGTGTCTGAAAAATTTAACTAATTAGTCTATAATCTGTTTGCATATTAGTTATAGAAACTAACAACAGGTAACAACCATAGGCAAAAAATTGACACTCCATGTTGTAATTTGTCATGACCCAACAAACAAAGATTAAGTTATTATTAAGTGAAGGGACATGAATTGTTTTTTATTACTTCTAACACCATAACATCACAGCCTAGTTTGACATGCAACCACCGAGTGCACAATTAGAAACTGCACAAAAGTGGAAGGACACACTTTTTTTAGAACCCCAAAACAAAGTAATCTATCATAGAGAAGTCAACTTACTATGCAAAATAAAGCGTGCAACTTTTCTATGTTAGATTTGAACGTAACTCTGAAGCCCGGTTACTATATTTAATCATAATTATTAAATTTGTTATTTTTTTTTTTTTGTGTACGTGAGATGGTTCTCTTCTTTACCATTTGTTTTTAAGCTGTGTACTGTTAATTTCAGACTCTAAAATTGCTGAGGATGAAATGACTGGCGAAGATGAAGTCATGGAAGTAGTTTTGGATAGGAAATTGAATCAACAAATTTCTAATGCCATAGATACTCGCTTCCTTCTGCAACTGGTATACTTGCAAATGATTTCTTTATCAAGTGTCAAAAAATTTTCTTTACCATTTATTTTGAAAAGTTGATAAATTGTGATTTTTGTCACATGCAGACAAATATATTATTTAGAGATTTTTCATCTGCCAATGATTCAGATCGTGAGCCAGAGGACAGGGAGGTCGCAGCCGTTGGTGCAGTTTGTGGATTTTTACATGTTATCTTCAACACATTGCCTCTTGAAAAGATTATGACTGTACTTGCCTACAGAACTGAACTTGTTCCTATACTTTGGAATTTTATGAAACGGTGCCATGAGAACAAAAAGTGGTCATCCTTGTCTGAACGGTTATCATACCTCTCTGGCGATGCACCAGGTTGGCTGTTGCCGCTTTCTGTATTCTGTCCTGTTTACAAGTAAGAATCTTTTATACTATTGACTTGTTTAATAAATGCTTTTATAGATGCATGAATTGTAGTTTCTGCACACTTTTAGTATTTCTTTTAATCATAACCTGTTCTTTAATCAGGCATATGCTCATGATAGTTGATAATGAGGAATATTATGAGCAGGAGAAACCACTATCACTGAAGGATATTAGAAGCCTTATCATTCTGCTAAGGCAGGTAATGTTATGGAATGGAATGCCTGTTTTAGTGAGACAAGTTGTTGAGAGTTCAGAGATTGAATTCTGTAGTCCCGAGGGAGAGGTTATTCATTCACGGATTGTTATAATGAAAAATAAAATTTTTCTTGCTCTCTAATCAAGACCTAAACAAGGTGTGTCAAATTTTTTCAAACGATGTCTACCAATGGGTACATACATAAGAATTCGAAAAATTGGACTAAGTTACATTTTGGAAAATTGGTGGTCATAACATGACAAAAAATGTCAAAAAACATCCCTTAAGTTTTAGTGCAATGCCCCTTACAAATGTAACCTGCTTTGCAGTAGCAACTAGTTTATGAAGTTTGCTGTTTCTGCAGGCTCTGTGGCAACTATTGTGGGTGAATCATACCGCCTCTGCTAATTTGGTAAAATCTGTTCCAGTCAGCACAGCAATTAAAAAGCAGTTCGAAGCCATTCAACAGAGGGTTAGCATTGTAGTCTCTGAGCTTCTGTCCCAGGTAGAACAATAGAAACAACAGTTTCGTGTTTCCTCTCTGTTGAACTTGAAAGATGTCATGATATTATGATGTTTTATCAAGGGCATCACTTGATGCTTTACATTATAATGGGTTTATATGTTTGTGGCTTCTATAGTGCTAGGCTCTAACTATTTCTTGGGAGTTTTAGAGAAATTGGACAGCCTTACTGCACTTTTCTTCTTTTTTTCCTTTGTCGATTAATTTTTGTTATTCCCATTTGAAGGGTATGTAATCTTTTCTGTAGTGGTGCTTTTGTTCCTTTTTCACTAATAAATAATCTTACCTCAGGTCCTTTTTTATAAAAAAAAATGACATATCATTTGTTTCTAATAAAAAAGAATGGCAATATCTTTTTTCTATTAATTACAAGGAGGATTCATACTCTTCTAATACTTACTCAAATTACAATTTCTTTAATACCTCTTTCCTTAAAAGGGCATCTGCCCTACCAATAACTTTATGCATTTGAAGGTTCTTTTATCTTCCTAATTTACGTTTTTCCCCCATAGCTGCAAGATTGGAACAACAGACGACAGTTTACATCCCCCAGTGACTTCCATGCTGATGGGGTGAATGACTACTTTATCTCTCAGGTATTTCCTATACAATTGATATTTAATGTAATATGTACAGAAACATGATTTGTTAGTTGTGCAAATTTTTTCTGCAGGCTGTTATAGAAAATACACGAGCAAATGAAATTTTGAAGCAGGCTCCTTTCTTGATACCATTTACTAGCAGGGCTAAAATTTTCACTGTAAGAATCTCTAATTTTTTATTTGATTCAGATATGGGTTATTTTTGAATTAAATAATTGGAGTTTCAGCATATCATAATATGTTACCGATGTGTTTCATAAACTTGCTGTTGTCTATTTATTGTTTCATCAGTCTCAACTAGCTGCTGCTAGGCAAAGACATGGATCTCAGGCTGTTTTTACTAGAAACCGGTTCAAAATACGTCGGAATCATATTTTGGAAGATGCCTACAATCAAATGAGTCAGTTGTCAGAAGATGACCTTCGAGGACTGGTAAGGCCTATGCTAATGTTTACTAATCATTTCCTCCCTGGTCTTCGAGTACTTGTAAGTCATCCTTCAATGAAATTTTTCAGATTCGTGTGGCTTTTGTTAATGAATTTGGAGTTGAAGAGGCAGGAATAGATGGAGGTGGAATATTCAAAGATTTCATGGAGAACATCACACGTGCTGCATTTGATGTGCAATATGGATTATTTAAGGTTATATGGACATTATCTACTGTTTATGTTTCATGTTTCTTGACGTATAACAACTGTTAGATATAAAACCATTTATCTGCTTCACCTAATAGCTTAAGCTTTGGGAAGAGTTGGTTCATGTCATAACCTCCATGATCGTGTGGTCTGTAGTTTGAATTTTGTTACTTACATCCTTTAAATTAAAGTTCAATTGGAGCACATGATAGGCTTGTACATCATGTTTATGCTTCAATTCCAAAGGGTTCTTGTGTGGGAGGGCATGTTAAATACTCTTAATGTGCTTTTGCCTGACAAACCTTTTGGGATAAGCTGGTTCGTCACAAAACTATTCACATATAGCCTAAGCTTTGAGAAGAATTGGTTCTGGATACTGTGTTAGTATTTCATTTCAACGCTGTAGCCCAACTTCAGCTGCAAATTCAACTTTTACATATTGTTGCAGTGGGATATCTGGTATTGGGTGTATGGGTGAAGTGTGAAAGACAAGAATTGCAGTGCACAAACTTCGCAGTTCTTTGTTGAATTTTGAAAATATATTGGCTATTATGCCTAGTAACAGCGACCAACTGTTTGTAATGTGTCACTGAAAATATTTTTAAAAAAAATAAGCTTTTAAGTTTTGTAATCTTTGGTTGGACATTGCTTCAGCAAAACACCTGCCTTGATAATCCTTATTTTTTTTTTACTTTGAATTTTGCTTTATGGCTATCTGATGTTCTGAACATCATTATATACAGGAAACAGCAGATCACCTGCTTTATCCTAATCCTGGATCAGGAATGATACATGAACAACATCTCCAATTTTTCCATTTTCTTGGTACTCTTCTTGCAAAGGTATGTTTCTGTCCATTTGCCTCCGTCTTTTTAATAAGGTGTGTCAAGACATCCCATATTTTCTAAAAGTGGCCAAAATAATCCTTACATGATCTAGGGAATCCCTCCTTTTCAGTTCTTTTTTTATATATTAAATTAGAGGCTATGCAGCCTTAATATTGGCTACCTGTTAACATTACCTGTAGTATGCCCTGCAAACTTCACTCTCCAGATGTCAAGTTCGTAGGTGCAAGAGGGGTGTTTTAAGATTTCCAATAGTGTATAGTAGGAAGAAGGCGAAAATACACCGTATATGACCTGGCTATCCTCCCTCCCTTGAGATAGTTTTTGGGGTTTAGTTTGGCTCAAGCAATCTGTTGACCTTGCATAGTGATTGAATCTGCCTAGTGGGTCATTGGTCTGTATCAGTTATTTGTTTGTATGCATTCTTTTTCTTGTGTATTAGAACAACACCTCACGCTTACAAATTACATTTGCAGGCTATGTTTGAAGGGATTCTGGTTGATTTACCATTTGCTACATTCTTTTTGAGCAAATTGAAACAAAAGTAAGACTTGGCTGTATTGGTTTGTTTGCTTCAGTTATTATTTACCCTATTTAAATTTAGATTGTTCAATGCTCAGATCTTGAGTTTCCATGCATTTGTTCACTTGCTTACAACTGCTTTATGCTGATGTTTTGTGATTCACAAATGACACCTGGTAGCATTAATGTAATGCAATAGCTGGTTGTAAATGTATTTATTTCATGAAATGAATGGGCCTATGTGCTCTTCCTATAATAAGTCTATTTCTACTACTGCATTCAATGAGTGTTCTGTTTTTGAAGTTTATTCCTGTGTTTGTGATGGGTGTCAGCCCATTAAATTTTATTCCTACTTTTTTTAGAACATTGAGAGGGTTATATCCATACAGACTGGTAAAGCTTACTTCCTTAACGTAAAAAATAAAATTAGGATTTAATGACGAGAAAACTGGAGCCCAAGGTAAAAGCTTAGCTTCAGTTCTTAGGATTGATTATTGATTCAAAGATGTATATTTTTCCTTTAAACAAACTGATTTTAAATATTAATAAGCTGTAATAGCCAATTTATCTATACTTTCTTCACAACCAAGAGAAGTTCATTGACTACTTCCATTACTACCAACACACTAGCCTGAATAAACTCCTAGGATTTTGGCCTATCAATAGTTTTAACTCCTGAAGGGAACTAACAAACACGTTGGCTTGGTTTATACAGATTATGTTGTATTTCGACACCAGTGTCGTTGATTTCCACTAGTTATTAAAGATTAATAGACAATTATAGATCTACTGTTCTAATTTGTTTTATACTATCTTGTTAATTGGAGAGAACCATGTTTGCACAACCAACAAAGTAGTAATTTGGACCTCATCATCCTGTAAAAGAGTTTAGTTACGCATGGAAACCATAACAACACAAGAACGAAGGAAACTAGAAAGAGAATTAAAAACCTATCTTTAAACAGAGACACAAGTCTCCTCTTAGAGTTTCTAAGACCTTTTTATATTTAAGGTTTCTAAAAAAGGCCTAAAAGTTGAAGGATCCTAAAGAAAACCCGAAATATAATAAACCATACAGGTTTCTAATTGGAGCCTAGTGACAACATCATAATTAATTTTTGGATGTTCCACAAGTGTCATGTACTAAAGGGGTACGATGATTGACTTCCTATTTTCCTCCTGCATTCAATTAAATTTACCTTGGATCCTTTATAAAGGTTAAAATTTTCTTTCCTATATAGAAAATAAACAAGAAAAATTACATGAACCAATAAGATAAAGCCATGCAAATTACTAAGTAAAACATGCCTGTGCTAGGAATATGAAGAAAAAGAATGAGAAATTATGCATAATTTGAGATGCATTAGTTCGATGAAAGGTTTGTGCGATAGTGCTATACGAAGCTTTACGTTCTTATGACTTTATTTTCCGGTTGTATCAGGCACAACTATTTAAATGACTTGCCTTCCCTGGATCCAGAATTATATCGTCATCTTATTTTTCTTAAGGTAATAGCTCCTCTTTGGCTTTCATTTCCTGGCATCTACATTATTGAGAAAACTACTAAAATTAATTTACGTGTGCTAGTTATTACTGGACTGGCAAGGTTTTTTGCAAATAAAATAACAGCTTAAGCTCGTATGCAAGCTATGAAAAACTAATAGAACTATATATAGGTTGACATAATTTTTTTTTTCATTAACACTCACGATTTCATGGCCCCTTGTTGAATTGATATGCACTAAAAAAATTTCAACGTTAGAAGCAAATATTGTCAATTTCTAGTTTCAATGTTGGAATGAAAGAGGGAGGTTTAGGATCAAATGTAATAATTAATCATTCATATAAACATACTGTCATACTTGCATATGTATGATCAAACAACTGAAAATCAACATTGGAATGGAAAGGGGGTATTAGCATGAATCTTATACATGTTTGGATTACCACAAATTTTAATGTAAGTAATCCTACCATAATACATGATATACTATCCCAAATATATAATATATTTTAGAACTACGGGTGGGTAACACAATTGCTTTGGAATTAATGAAAGATTGCTTGTAGGAAAGCCTTGATTTTCTTTGTGAGTGTGTCAATCTTTTTCCCACTGATTCTTTTTTGACTAACAGCATTATGAGGGTGACATTTCGGAGTTGGAACTATATTTTGTTATAGTAAACAACGAATATGGAGAGCAAACAGAAGAGGAGCTGCTTCCAGGGGGAAAGAATACCCGTGTTACTAATGAGAATGTCATTACTTTTATTCATCTTGTAGCCAATCACCGCTTGAATTTTCAGGTAAAGTACCTACTTTGAATATAAAGTTCTCAATTAACACTCATATAAGAGAAAAAATGAATGAAGAGGTAAAATCAACTTATGCATACATTTTTATATGATCTCTTCTCTGAAAGTTGAGTGCATCAAATGTTTAGTTTTTAGTTTATGGGAAATTTTGATTTATTTGCCATGTCTTTCTTGTACTAGAAGTGTTTGTAGAAAAAAATTAACCAAACAAGGCTTACTTTTTTTATTTAATTTAAATTGCATATCAGGTTGACTGTATATATGCGTCAAATGTATTAAAAATAAATATCTTTTTTAGATACGTCAACAAAGTTCTCATTTCCTGAGAGGATTTCAGCAACTTATTCAGAAGGATTGGATTGATATGTTCAATGAGCATGAACTTCAGGTTTCCTTCTCTCTTGACCAACTTTTAGGCCTCTAAAGCTATGGTTTTTCAATTTAAATTCCTGTTCTTGCATAGTGATCTTACGGGTCTGATCAACAATTGCATGCTTATCGTTTTCTCCTACATGGCATAATTTATGCTTGCCATTGTTCGATGGCCATGTACTTAGCTTACTTTTGTCTCTAGCTACAAATTTATGTTCCTAATGACCGATAATTATAAGTGAAAAGTATGCCTTCATTTCATTATATTTGCTTCTATGTTTTGATCTTCTTAGAAAGTGACTTTAAGTCTAATGCAACTTTATAGAACCAGTTTCGCACATGAGTTTTGTTCCTAGTTATATACTATAATTTAGTCATATTTCTAGTTGATGGGAGATCTTCAACACACCTCCTTATTTCACAAGACGAACATATGGAGTGTGGGATTCAATATTGGTGAGTGGTCCAGTAGATACAACCCTCTGCCCCTTAGCCATTAAAATTGTCTTCCTCATGGAAAGGTTTTGAAATACACAATAAGGGGAGAAAAAAGTTACTGAACAATTTTTATCTTTTGTATAGAAAGAAGGTTGTTGGTCATTTTGGGACTTATAAAACATCCTTCAATTCAACAAATGATTTTAAAGTTTTATTCCGACATTCGTATATGGGCACACTATCACCATTTGCAACTGTAATAAGTTGTTCTCTATCATTTTGACATACAAATTGAAGAGTTTTGAAAAATGAGTGATGTGATTAGTTGCTTTTGAATCGAGAATCCAAATATACTAAAGTTTTATTCCGACATTCATATATGGGCACACTATCCCCATTTGCAACTGTAACAAGTTTTTCTTTGATCATTTTGACATACAAATTGAAGAGTTTTGAAAAATGAGTGATGTGATTAGTTGCTTTTCAATCAAGAATCCAAACACACTAAGACAAAAGGTCAATAGTGTTGAATGTGCTTTTACCTTTCATGGGTAGGGTGTTGAATGTGCTCTTACCTTTCATGGGTAGGGTATAGATCCAAAGAACTTAGTAACTGATTTAATCGTTGTTCTCAAATGATGAAGTTCCTCTATAAAATCTTTCATACCAAACATTGAAAAACACAAAACAAAGAGATAATGAAAAAAAACTTATTTGGAAAAAGAACCAAATCATTGTCAAATGAGACTTCATCCCTTGGGGCTCAAGAGGTCCTGACAACCCTGTTTGTGGCAGTGGCAAGTGGGCACACCTTTCTGGCCCCCCACTAACCTCAACGACAATGATGAACAACGATGCTGACAACATGTGGCAGTTGAAATAAAGCTCCCAAGATCGGAAGCTCTACCAACTTGAACTATGTAAGAAAATAAAGAATTATTTTTTGATAACCATCACCCCATTTACATTTTTATCATCTCTCTTTGTAATAATAAACTAACCTTTAAATAAGGAAATAATATATTTGTAAATGAATAGGAAGATTTTGAAGATATTTTTTCTAATTACTAGGGAGATATTGAGAATATATTTTATCCAAATAGTATGTTATTTACAACACTCTTACTATCTCATATGAATTGAAATTGTTTCGGATTTGTGAGCAGTAAATGTGACTCCTCACTTTTTTTACAGAACACGATCTCTAGTTATATATTCTGGTCTATGTTGATGATATAATAATCACTGGCAGCTGTATTACTCTGATTCAATGGATTACGACCAAACTTAATGTAGCTTTTTCTGTTAAAACAACTTGGTTATCTAGATTATTTTCTTGGCCTAGAAATTAGGACTTGCTTCACAAAACACATGGCAGAAGCTCATTTCATTTCTTCCCCTATGGTTTCTAATTGCAAGTTATCCAAGTTTGGGGTTGATCTATTTTCAGACCCTACCCTATATCATTCAATGGTAGGTGTTTTGCAATATGCCACCCTTACAAGACCAGAAATCAGCTTTGTTGTGAACAAAGTCTGTCAATTTATGGCCAAACCACTAGATTCTCATTGGGTTGTGTTAAAATGCATACTATAGTATCTTAAAGGTACTTTGTTCTTATACTACATTTTCAGCTTGCATCTCTTGTCCAACTGTTGTCATTTAGAAAACCTTTTGTTTTGGTGATTGGGTATATGTTATTGATTTTAGATGTTCTACTTCAAGAGCGTCCATCTTTCTTCGTTCTGATTTAATATCTTGGTAGTCTATATGTTCTTGAATATAGATGTTCTACATCAAGAGCATCCATCTTTCTTGGTTCTGATTTAATATCTTGGTAGTGTCGCCAGCAGGGAGTTGCTACTCGTTCTAGAATTAAGGCTGAGTGTAGAAGTTTAGCTCAAACTTCTATTAAATTAACATGGATTTCTACTTTGCTCACTGAATTGAAAGTTTCGTTTACTACTCCTATTCTTCTTTGTGACAATCAAAGTGTTGTGTCTATTGCTCACAATCCGGTGTTGCATAATTATACTAAACACATGGAGATCGATGTTTTCTTTGTGCGAGAAAAGATTATGGCAAAACAACGTATCATATTCCTGCAATTGATCAATGGGCAGATGTGTTGACCAAGCCTCTATCTTCAGCTCGTTTTGCTTCTTAGAGGCAAACTCAACGTTAAGAGCTTTTCTCCTGAAAAATCTTCTTGAGTTTGAGGGGGATGTTAGAGTTAATAATTGTTAGCCTTTACTAACATTAGCTTTTGTTGTGAGGCAGTTTCCTATAAATAATCTTGTAACCTTCTTCTTTCAGATGTGTGAAAATAATAAACAGTTCAGTTTGCTTCTCTCGTTCATATTCTTTAAGAAATTCGTAGTTCAGATTGAATCCCATTCTTACACCACCTCAAACTTCTCCAGCTCCTTCACCAATAACTTCTATCGCAATTGAGTCTCTTGATGCATCATCTATCACTTCTGATCCATCATCTTATGAGTCTATTTTTGTTCCTATACAGCTACAGCAGTTAACACTCATCCTATGTAACTAGATCTAAATTTGGTATTCTTCAGTCCAGAATTCATCCTTCATTGTTTCTTACTCATTCTGAACCTACAGTGGTTAAGCAAGCACTTGAGTATGCTAATTCTTGGGCTGCAATGAAGCCAGAATGTGATGCACTTATGCAGTAAATACATGGGACTTGTTTCTCTACCTCCTCATAGACAAGTTGTTGACTATAAGTGGGTTTTGAGAGTCAAGGAAAATGTTGTGGATCTACAAATAAATATAAAGTAAGATTGGTAGCTAAGGGGTTTCATCAAGTACAACAATCACCCCTAGTCCACAATTAGTTGCGACCACTTTGATGGCTTCCTTAATGGTAGTCTCAAGGGTCCTATTTCAAATTAAGCATATAAAGTGTAGGAAGTACAAATATTAAAGTCGATTTTGTGAAATTAAGTTTGGTCTTTAAGTTCAAACTCTAAGAGGTATATAGTGGATTCCAAATGAAATCATTGTGTTGTAACTAATAGCCGTAGTTTTTTGTGAACATGTGGTAGATGAAAGGCTTGGTCTTTTAGTATACTTATTTGTAGATAGTTTGCTGAATTTTTTTGTATATATGCTCAACTTCCAATCTTCTTGTAGAATCTGTAATGTCTCAATGTAATTCAGTACTCAACTTGCTTCACACTATTGTTTTCCATAGCTTTTGATATCAGGTTCACTTGACAGCTTGGATGTTGATGATTTGCGGCAGCATACAAACTATGCAGGAGGCTATCATAGTGTAAGCTTTCTGGTATTTCTGTGAGGATTTGATCAGTAATGCAAAAGCAAGAAACATTCAAGTGATACACTAACTGAAAAGCTTTTCAAGATTATTCTTTTGCTTAGTTTTTTTTTTTTTCTATAATTAGTTGTTGGTTTGAAGATTGATAAGATGGAGATTGTAGAAACTTTGAGAGAAATGTAATTTGTCTTTTATTGATGTATAAACCAATCACGGAGTTACTCAGCCTAGGAAACAGTACCCATTTAAGGCCTATTTGTATAAATCTGTCTATAAATACTTAATAACAAAAAGAAAATAAGAGGGAAAAATGAAAAAGAAAAAAAACTCTCTGTAAGTTAAATTAATTTATACATATGTTAATTTGTAGAATTTTCATATCAAATGCTTGCTTTTATTCGTTATTCTTTTTCCTTACTATAAATGTCCATGGAGAAACATATCCAAAGAAACCCTTAATTTATGAAGTGAACACGTAATATGGTTGCCAAATTCTTCCCATCTCCACTCAACTCAATCCTACATCAGCTGCTTTAAATTCAACAAGTTCATAAACATTGTAGCTTTTTATTTTTGCATTTTAACTCTGTAAAGTGAATACTTTCCGCTGGAAGAATATTTTTTATTGGGTTTTCCATTCAGCATTGGATCAAATTTGATTCTCATTCTAAGGGTCTTGGTCAAATAAAGGGAACAATTTCCGTGGAAGTGTGTAGTCTTTTGAACCTTTTAACTCTTGAGCATAGCATTTGGTTGGTGCATAGTGATCTGATTCTTAAGGGCGGCTCATGCTATACCAATTACTGGATCTGGTTATGTTTATATCTTTTGGTTGCTTTTGCACTGGAACGTCCTCCATCTTGGTTTTTTCTTTCCTCCACGTTGGAGGATATGTGTGCTCTTCCAAATTTTACTCTCTCCGTAAAAGTGATGTTGGCTGATCTTGTAGCTTATGTTTTTTCTCCCATCTATCTAGGGTAAATATCAGTAGTCTGAATGTCTTTTAGCATTTGAACCATTTTGGTTTATAAGTTTTTATTTTTTTGCTTTTTTCTTGTTTGACTTGTGAATTCTGACTTGTGTCTTCTTCTGATAGGACCATTATGTTATTGAGATGTTCTGGGAAGTTCTCAAAGGCTTTTCATTAGAAAACAAGAAAAAATTTTTGAAGTAAGATGTACACCGCAATAAGATTTATTTGCTCTTTTTATGACATGTTAGTATGAGATAAAAATTTATTATCCTTACAGGTTTGTGACAGGTTGCTCTCGGGGACCATTGCTTGGATTCCGATATCTTGAACCTTTGTTTTGCATACAAAGGTATGCTTTGATTGTATCAAATATTTTCTCCAATTGATTTCTACCAAAGCTGGTATATTTTACAGACAAAAGGATCATATTGGAATTGTTTGATGTCTCTTATTATAGGGCCGGTGGCAATTCGTCGGAGGAAGCTCTTGACCGATTACCGACATCAGCCACCTGTATGAATTTACTAAAGCTTCCACCGTATAAAAGGTTCGTTATAGTACTAGCTTGTCTCTACAGTTTGAAGTGTGTACATGAAAATTTGTGTCTCTGCCGTTATAGAGTGGTTAGAAAATTAATGATGTTAGAACTAATAACACCGACATAGGTAAGGAGAAATTGCTTTTTGTGAATTTATAGTGTTTAAACACAAGATATCGGAAATTACATTGGAAACACAAATTAATCGAGAGAACCAGATTCTCTAGATTTGACATTACAGGGAATGTGTACTAGATATCATGGAAGAATAATGATTGTAGTTTTGTAGAATATTGAAATATTATCTTAGCAGATTTAAAAATTTGAAAACCTTTTTAGCTGATCTGAAACCTTATCAAGTGGTTCTTGGATATTAATTCATTAAATAAGATGTTTGTTGTGAATGTCCTTAATGTTTTGGCTTGGATAGCAGTCATTATATAAAAACGTTTCTATAATGATAGTTCACGCTAATTTTAATTCAAACATTGTTCAGGTAAGTTTTCCAGGGAGGACAGATCTCTGGTTTATAGTTTCCATTTCAGTATTATCATTTCCCTCAATTTTGTCTATTATTACGACTATGAAAACTAAGTTTTTGAGCCACGATAATGGGAACCATTTTTCGTAACTCTTGTCAATGTTCATGCATCTTAGCATGATCTTGATTCTCGATAATTGGTTTGAATTTATTTTAACTGGTGTACTTCTATCCTTTTGATGTATTTTGTGTGGCAAACCTACTCACTCGTTCTTCAATGCAGTAAAGAGCAACTGGAAACCAAATTACTGTATGCCATAAATGCTGATGCTGGATTTGATTTGAGTTAGAAGGAGGCACCACAATTTACCGCATCATTTCGTTTCATAGCATTAGAGGGTTGAGTAATATTCTTTACTAGACAAACGCCACAGAACAAAAATATCCAATGCAAGGTGAACTGAGGATAAGAATGCCATGTACATAATATATTCATTTTCATCTTCTCTGTCAATTTGTCCTCAAATGTAAATATATTTGGCAAAAAATAATTACAGTGGGATACTATTTTGTATCACTAAAGTTGTATGGAATTAAAATATTCCGGAATGAACCTAAGTTACACTTGATATTGTCAAACATGGCATTGCATACGATAATACATAAGTATTGTAATTTTTGTTAATGAGAATATATATATATAAAGAGGTTAAATTATATAAGTGTGGTTATACATGAGTTACATCAAATCTCAACCCTTGATTTAGTTTTATCTTAGGGATAATATAAGTATTGAGGTTAGTCACCGGTCCTAGATTGTATACAGGATTACTGACTGGTAAATAGACTTTGGTACCAATACTAGTCCTTCATGACGTCTTCTTCTTGCACTTTCATACTTTTCCTGCTTCTTTATATACTCAGCTCAGCAAAATAGTCATTGATGAAGAAAAATGAAATAAATCCGACTAAGCAAAATAGTCATGGATGAAGAAAAATTAAACAAATTCTACATCTCTTAACCTTTTTATTTCGGTTATAGAAATTAAAAAATTATATTTAAACCTAAAATTAAAAAAAATTATATTTTAGGTGGTATAATTTAGAATATAAAAAAAACTATCAGAAATACAATAATCATATTTTGAATTTATAATCTGAAATATAAAAATTAGATTATATACTTTAAAGCATAAAGATTATATTTTGAATTGTATAATTTAAAAGTATAAAAGTTATATTTTAGATTGTATATTTAAGAAAAAAAGTATTTTATAAATTTTTAAAAATATGGGGTACTGGAAGAACCATGGAGGTTCAGGATAAGTGTACTTAATAAAAGCAATCTTCTTTACCTCTCTATTTTTAATAAAAGCAATCTCTAATGATAGTGTGAGACTCTCTTCAACTAAACAATTCTTCTCCATTCACTGAGATTATGTATAATGAATTTAACATATACAACATGTTTAAATTGACCTACTGCATCATGTTATGGTAATTACATAAAAACAACCATAAGCCAATTTTTTTTTTCTTTTTCAAATAGAATTATAACTCACAATCTTTCCATTTATCTATTAAGTTTTTTCATTATCTTCCACTTTACTCAATTTAACTAAATTTATTTTTATTTTATTTATCTTCCTTTTTCATTTTTGTTATTTGATTTTTAGATGTAGGTTGTGCACAATATACTAAAATGACACAGAATATATTTATTTAATTTTGTTCTTAAAATACTTTTTTTCTTCTTCTGTATATTTTTGGCTTTAGTATTATTTTTATTTATTTTATTTCACTCAAATGTTATGTTTCTTTTTTAATATTTTACCTTTTTTTTATTATATCTCACCTCCCTTTTATCTGAGAAGATAGAGCATTTTTATTACATAAAATATTTATTTATGGATAATTAGTTTATTTACTCTTATTTATTTTAATATTGTACTATTTATAATATATATTTTATTATTCTAACATTATATTTTAAGATATTGATATATATATATATGTTTTTTTTTTATTTTCTATACTATGTAGTTTATTTTAACCACTATATTATTTATATTTTTTTTCTCTTTTATCATTGATGTTTAAGATATTTTGATAATTTTAAGATATATATATATATATATATATATATATATATATATATATATATATATGTGTGTGTTTGTATGTGTAT
>Ga0209489_105625_pt1 | contig 21426 bp, 11 predicted proteins | sample SiratrowhiteBW_FD_187527 | JGI IMG/M metagenome (GOLD analysis project Ga0209489, IMG submission 187527) | Root nodule microbial communities of legume samples collected from California, USA - Siratro white BW (SPAdes) (version 2) | ecosystem: Host-associated > Plants > Roots > Nodule | place...
GCTAAAGAAAATAAAAAAAAAAAAAAAAAAAAAAAAAAAAAAAAAAAAAAAAAAAAAAAAAAAAAAAAAAAAAAAAACAAAAAAAAAAAAAATAAAAAAAAAAAAAAAAAAAAAAAAAAAAAAAAAAGAGCATTAAAAACAATGGATTATTGAGAGTGTGTTAAAGCAAACACATATGAAGCTGAGAAAGAACAAAGAAAAACAGAGTAGTGATTACCCATGAGAGTGTTTTTGAGTTGGAATGAGATTTGAAAGGAGATAGAAAAGTAGTAGAGAGTGGTTTGGTGAAGAAAAACAATGGTTAAGGAGAAGTATTTAAAGGGGGTTTATGTCTGAAGAAGACTGCGTGATGATCACGTGAGCGTTGTGCTTGGGGAAAAAGAAAAAGGTAAGGTTTGAGCCGCTGATTTACTTGGGTTGGAAAATGAAAACCAAGGGTTGCCCCTGGTAAAACCTTGGGTGGCACTGCCATCTAGAAATCTAGAAACCTCTTCTACGACATTTGAGCTGTTTTTATTCCGAGACTTGTCAAGTTTCTAATGGATTATTTATTGACCCTGAACAGAGTTAAATAAGTTTTTTTCTTTTAACACCAATGTTTTATGATTCAAACCTTCATTAACATTATGAATCATATTCATTTAACATTTAACTATGCGGTTAATGTTGGTCTAAATTTAACATTATGAAAGCGGTATTTGACTATAATATTTATAATTACCGATTAATTTAACAGAGAAATATTCCATAATAAATATGGGGTAATGGAGAACATAATAAAGAGTGTTTTAAAATAGACAGTGCAGTTTTCTAGATTGTTCTATGACATTATCAATGACATGTATAAAGAAGAAAGAATATTTTATTTCACAAAAATACAAGAGATTTACATAATCAATGTGTTTGGTGAGACCACATTTGCATCATCAAATAAAACTTGTGAGGACGTGAACTTTTGACTACACTAAACTTCTAACAGTTGTAAAAACTATGGTATTAGATTTTATATTTTTTTAAAGGAAAATTTATAAATTATAGAAATAATGTTTTGTAATCCAAACCGTAATTAACATTATGAATAAAAATAACTTGTATTGAAGTTTATTGTCATCAGTTTGTTTTTATATTACTGTAAATATATATTTTACCAAAATGGTTTGGATTTTATGACAAAAACTCTCATTTACTTTTGTTTATAAGTATTTTACATTACATATTCTTATGCTTACGAGTCAAAAATTCATTTTTTTCAATGGATATTGTGTATTAAATGCAAATTAAAAATAATAGCACAGATACACAGATAACTTTTTTTACCATGGTCTTTCTTTATGTCACTATATCTAGAATATGACTTGAAATGACAAAAATTCACATATAGATTTTCTATGTGCGTATGTTGAATCCTGTTAATCAATTTCTAAAATATTTATTATAACAAAACATATATTTAATGAAATTTGAGCTTATGTTTAATGTTTTATAGTGGTTGATTATGGGATTAGGTGGAACAGTCGATTAGGCAAGGAAAGAAAATAGTTATATTCGAGATTATTTTCAATTAGTTGAGAATTCAGACAATTGTATGGAAACAAAACTTAAAAGAAAAAAAAAATCAATGAAGAGAAAAGAGAAATAAAGGTTACACCATTGTGATATTAGAGCAAGACCTCTTTCAATGTAGTTTGAATGTTGGAAATTTATTTACCTTGTAACATAGTAAAAATAACTTTAACTACTTCTTTAATGTCTAATATACTATTAAAAATAAACTTAAATTCTTTAAAAAAAGTAAGGAAATAAAAAAATCTCTTTATTTTTTTTTTTTCATTTTTATATACAGTGCCAATGTTTCAATTGTTCACATTCTCAATATATTCCATTCTATTAAATTCAGCCGTTCGATGTCATGGTGTTATGTGTTGAAACGGTGAAGCTTGTTCGTGATGCTTGACATCACTCTTCACGTTCCGTGAATCAATAGTCATATGGTGCAATTATGCATGTCTTACTAATTCTTTTATCGTCAAGTTCAGTTTTATATACCAAGAGAGGCAGGGAACATGAACTCACTGCCAAAAACCCAATGAAATATTGTTCAGGGAATAAAGGACATGAAATAGGAAGCAAAGTCAAACAAGGATTTCCCATTTTAGAGTTCTCAATATTTGACAACTTGTGTTGTGACTAAAACTACTTGAATTAGGTGACGGGTAATTCCTTCATACGAACCTGCAAAGGGTTAGTATTCAAAACATCGAGAAACTTCCAGAAGGTCGCAATCAAGGATGATTTGATTTTGAACTCACAAAAGAATTACTGAAACATGAAACTCGTCACAGGTAGTTCCAAAATGTTACAGCTAAAGGTATATGTTTTGTAATTTTTCTAAAATTAATTCATTTAGATTTAAAAAAAAAAAAAAAAAAAAAAAAAAAAACATTAAAAAGTTTCAATGGCGTCGCCCGGACTCGAACCGGAGACCTTCAGTGTGTTAGACTGACGTGATAACCAACTACACCACGACACCAGATTCAATTTGCTGTTTAGTTTATAAAATTATTTTGTATACAAATAAAATATCTGTTTTTGCTTCTCACTCGTATACACCAAACTCTGGATTTATTTAACTTTTTTTTCCATAAAAATATTATATTATACTATTCTCGTTCAGGAATAAAGTTGTGACAAAAATATACAATTTTAGTCTCACATATTACATTAAAAACGTAATTTTAATTTATACTAACAATTAATCAAAATTTACGATAAGTATGACTTTAGAATACTTATTGCGAAAATAAATATTTATTATAATGTTAATAATTTTTTCTTGCGTGATGATATAAAATATATCTTATATGATTATAAACTATTTTCTTTAAGACTATAAAATATATTTTATTTGCAATAAATACTTAAATATAATTTTGATTTTCTATTTTGTTCGATATATGGTTTTGGTTCCCTTATTTTAAAATAAAAATATCTTATCTCATATTTTTTTTTTTAAATTGTAATTTTGATCAAATCTTTTGTCTCGAATCTCTAGTTATATTACCTATAAATTAAAAAAAAACATTTATTTTGAGTAATAAACTTATTATCATGTTATTTTATTATTCTAATAACAACAAGAATATCTCAAAATAAAATATAAGATAGATATCTTGAGCTATTTAAGAGGAACGTTACGTACATTTTAAACCTAATTCACTTCAACTTTTTTACATAGAAGGCAAAGCTTTTTCTTTTGCAGCCTCTTATTGATAACTCTGGGAAAGAGAAGAAGGAAGAGTCTGACTCAATCGAACTCAACATAGCAAATTCAGGCGGCAAGAACACAGTTGTTAAATTTATAAAGGAAAATAATTTATTAACTATTTGATAAAAAAATTTGATTTTTTTCAAAATAAGAAACTCAAATATCTCCATTTTAAAGCAAAACATCAAAATTATAATAACAGTAAATGATAAAAATTTTTTCGCATTAAACTTTTTTTTTTAAATTATCCAAATACACTCTCTAGACATTATTTATCAAATTAGACAGTTTCATTGTTAATATATTAAGAATTTGGTTATTCAAGAGACCAGTTTTCCAACTTGGTAATGTGATTGTTTCACATTGAGAATTTAACTATTTAAAAATTAAAGTGAAAATATGTTTATTTGAGTAATCTTTTTTTAAATCATATAATAAATTCTCTAATAAAATAAATATTAAAACCATTTTGATACATGGCCTGATATCTTTCACAGCTTGTTCATGGTCATACACAGAGAAAAGCTGTTCAAGTACGATTCTTCCAACTTCCTCCTCACGCATGCATATTTAGAATGCTCTACTTTTATGCTTTTAGAAAAGAAAAAAAAAATAACAAAAATGTATTGTTCAAAGAAAGTTCCACTTTGGCCAACACAAAACCAGTAATTAGGCACGAACTAAAATGAAACAAGATTTGAGAAATAGAAAAGAAATAAAATTCCAAAAGGAAGGTCCAAATTGAACCAAGAAAGCAGCAACACAACCATTCATTCTCTTACAATTCAAGAAAAACAGGTAATTTAAAGAGTCGGTGTTGACCAATTCTTTGAATTTGGTATTACCATATTTAAGGGTTATTACATGAACCATAAAAAGGCCATGATTTTCGCATCGCATTCACACATATAAACGAGTTCCACATTCATCATTCCTCATTCAGTTTTGCTCCGCATCCTTCTTGTTCAATAAGTTTCCTTGGAAGCGGAGCCTGTTTCCTGTTTCTCTCTTTGTTCTAATCTCTCTTTTCTGCAGCTTCTCTTCTCAACATGGCCGCCAACAGATGGTTGAAACCTGAGGTACTTTTCTGTTCCTTCTATTTGTTTACACATGCATTAATAAACATGTGTTAATATGCATTATTCTTGTATCACATGTTTTGGTTTGTTTACATGAATTATGGAAATAATCTTTTAATTCTAATGGTAGAATAATTCTAACACGATTCTAATACTATTTGAAAGAAACTATTACAATAATTTTTTAAAACTTATAAACTCATTATACATATAAGAAACAATATCAATCTATCCATGTTCATGTCGTAGTGTTTGTGTTGTATCCATATTCGTATTTTATTATATTTATCTTCGTGTAGTATCTATGTTCGTGTCGTATTCTTGCTTCATAAATAAGAATTTGTTTAAGAAAGTAGTTTTTATCTTGATTTGATTCTTAATAGGTATATCCACTCTTCGCTGCTGTTGGTGTGGCTGTTGGGATCTGCGGAATGCAACTTGTGAGGAATATAACCACCAATCCCGAAGTCAGGTATGGATCTTATTCTATGTTATTTCTTTTGGCTTCATGTTTTTGTTTGAACTTGTTTTCATCGAAAGTTGTTTTGTTCTCGTATCTAAAGAGACACTCTTGTATATTTCTTGTGGTGTATCTTTCTGAGTTTGATTATGGTTTGATGATTTCAGGGTGACGAAGCAGAACAGAGCTGCAGGAATTCTTGAGAACTTTGAAGAGGGAGAGAAATATTCACAGCATGGCCTGAGGAAGTATGTTCGTGGCAGGACCCCTCAGATTATGCCAACCGTCAACAACTTCTTCTCTGATCCATCCAACTAGATCAAACTCCATTTCAGGGATATCAATTTTTGGCTGGAAATTCAGAAGTAGGAGACAACATATTTCATTTTTCATGTGAAGATGTTCTATGACTGTGTAATTTGTTGATGGATGACATTCAATTTGCCTAATAATAATAAAATTCTATACTTTGCATTTTAACAATGATCTTCATCACTTTTCTTTAATTTTCACGTGCTATAATTGTGTGTTCCATTATTAGTTGGTTCTCGTTGATTCAAATATTCAAGGCCAGAGCTATTGTCTAGTCAATTAATTTTGTGTTAATTACTTTAAAAATCAAATTTAGAATAAGTTTAAATTGCTAAACAGTACACAAATCTTTATATTTACTGTGTATAAAATTTAGAGTTTATATATATATATGCAATTACTGTAATTTTATATTATCAATAAAAAAATTATCATCAGTATAATTTATAAATAAGAATAACTTATTATATAAATAGATTTATTTGTGATTGAAAACAGGTCGACAGTATAGGATATAAAGAATTATAATTGTTAATGAATTTTAATCAATACGTATAATAAATTATTAATATACAATGACATCTTTTAATTAAAAATATTATAGTTTCTCAGTATAAAATAAAAACAAATATTAATCAGTATTTTTGTTGAAAAGCAATATCAATCAGTGGCCCAAGAGTATCTACAACAAAAGTAATTTTATTGAAATTCATAAAAAAATAACACTTTCTTATGATTTTGTAATGTATTTTTATGATTTTTAATTTTTTAACATTAGTTGGAAAGATCCTGAAATTAAATGTGTAAAAATATTGGAAATACACGTAGAATTGCACTCAAAATTAATGGGTTCGGGAATCTCAAAAGGCAAATCCTTTCACATGACCGTTAAATTGGAAATTTTTAAACAATATTGGCGTTGCCACCGTGGATCAATGTAGGCCCAAGAACAAGCCACTCCCAAAAAAAAAAAAAAACTAGCCGTTATGGTGCTTCTCCATCAAGTTTCTTTTCCACGTCCAATCCCTAATTTATTGCCATCTTTCCCCCTTTTCAAACCAGTTCACTCCGCTCACCAGATAAAATCGTTCTCTTTTTGCTTCACTGCGCAATCAAATCCACCAATCCCAAAGTCTAAAACTTTTAACGTTTTTTTGTTGGAAATTAGACACTGAAGAAAGGAAATGGCTGCAAGAACAGTTGCCAAAGACATAATCACTCTTCGTGGTTCCGCAGCAATCGTTAGCGAGTTCTTCGGTATTCCCTTTTCTCTCTTTTTTTTTTTTTTTTTTTTTTTTTCTGTTTTGCATATTTTGTGTATTTTGCAATCGATGAACTCATTTGAGTTTTTTGTTGGTTATTTTTCAAATCAGGATATGCTGCCAACAGGTTTGATCGTCGTGTCCTGCAATGTTTTTTAGCTTTGTTTTTCACATTTCAATTCATGTATGTGATGTTTTTAAGTATGTTAACATGGGAATTTGATCAGCATTCTTTACAACCGTGGAGTTTATCCAGAAGAAAGTTTTGTGAAGGTGAAGAAATACGGGCTCCCCATGTTGCTCACTGAAGACGAGGGTGTCAAATCCTTTATAGCCAATCTAACTGCTCAGCTTTCTGGTAACTGCTGATTTGTTCCTTCTGTAGTGGTGCTGTTGAGAAATTGAAACTATTCATTGGTTTACTGGGGATTACTGTTTTTGGATTAAATTGTTCACGAAATCAACTGTAATCTGGGAGTCCAAAATTTTATTTTCAAAAAATGGTTTAGATTTTTGAGTCACTGCTATGATTTACTGATTTTCTTATTGCTTTAGTGGTAGTTCAGTTGTGGTATTGTTGTTGACCATTGCTTTTGAATGTTGAAAAGAATGGCTTGAGGCTGGGAAGTTGCAGAGGGTGGTCCTTGTTATAATGAGCAAGGCCACCAGTGAAGTGCTTGAAAGATGGAACTTCAGCATTGAGACTGACGGTGAAGTTGTTGAGAAGGGGTGGGTAAACCACATAACTAATGTCTTGTTTAGTAAATAAATAAACTTCACATCGCTCTAACACTCCTGAGTAAACTGGGTTTCTCTTATAAGTTAAAATTAACTTGTGTATTTGAGCTTTAAATTAACTCTCTCATTGTACTACTCCAAAAACTAATGTGCCCAATTTGGTCCTAACTTCTTAATCTTTAAGTTTTTACTGCAAAATTCATCTACACAGGGCCTAAGCTCATGCTGAATAAATTCACATACCCTTGGTTTATGCTTTTCTTTGTGTTTCAATCTTCAGTATCTCGAGGGAAAAGAGTGACAAAGAAATCATGAGAGAGATACAAGCTATTATGAGGCAGATTGCTTCAAGTATCACCTATTTGCCTTGTCTGGACGAACCTTGTAAGAACCACATGCTTCAGCAATGATTATCTTTCTGCGTTTCATCTTCTTGTTATTCATTCAATGTTTCTTTTATCTCCTAGCTGAACATGGCTATCTTCTTTCAGGTGTTTTTGATGTGTTAGCGTACACTGACAAAGATTTGGCAGTTCCATTCACTTGGGTTGAGAGTGATCCAAAACTTATTGCAAATCCACAAATGGTGAAATTGCATTCCTTCGATACTAAGGTGAATTTGGATCCACAGTTTGGCTAATTTATTTGACTCACATACTTGGTTTAGGTTGGTTAAATTATTTGACTCATGTTTGTTTTGGCTATACAGATTCACAAGGTTGACACACTCGTATCATACAAGAATGACGAATGGGATGAGCAGTAGAGGAGTCCCTCTTGGAATCTGGTTCAGCTTCAGCTTTTGTTCGTTCTTGGGTCTTGCAGTGAATTTTCTATTCACATTGTTGTATGTGCGATACAGCTGTGTGTGTCAAACTAGTAGGTAGTAGTAATCCTCCCTTCTGTGTGTTTGACTTGTTGTGGCTGTAAGAATTGCCATCTCAAGAATTCTCTCTGTTCTTCAGAAGGCTGGATTCATCAATCAAATCGGTCTTATAAAATAATTAATCATTCTGGTTGTTGAAACTAAGCATTCTAAGTGGTGTATCATAGAAAAATGAGGTTGCGGCCAAATTGCGATACTTAATGTAAATATGTTGAAATGTTGAACTTTTTTTTTTTAATCCAACCATGAAATACTTAGAACTTAAAACAGACATTAACTCTAACTAGAAAATAACAGGCATTACACTCTACTGTAAAATGTTATCCAGTGTGCTTTTTAATAGAAATTTTGCCAATTCATAGTGTACGAAAATATGCAAATGAATCGTTAAAGGCCAAGCATTACTCTTTTGCATAGGCAGAAATGCTTAACACAACCAATTATCAGCAATATTTTCACGATTACATCATTTTATCAACAGAAATGTGGAAAATATTTTCAGATAAATTTATCCGATGGTCCTTTACATTTTAAATCTTTTAGCGTTAATGAAAATGTTAGTTTTTGTTCCTAACTTTGAAAATCAGTTACTTTCGTTTCTGTATTTTTTTTTAAATGGCCAAATTTTTAATTCCCAAAGCTAACTCTAATCTTCCCATCAGTGACAGAAGTATGGAAATTTTAAAAAATATAGATAAGACTAAAATGATTTAAAATTTCGAGGCAAAATGCAAACTTTGAAAATCAGTAGCTTTCATTTCTTTATTTTTTTTAAATGGCCAAATTTTTAATTTCCAAAGCTAACTCTAATCTTCCCATCAGTGACAGAAGTATGGGAATTTTAAAAAATATAGATAAGACTAACGATTTAAAATTTGGAGGCAAAAAGCAAATTTTGAAACACTTCAAAGGATTAAAAATACGGTTAATTTTCTATTTTGTAAGAAACTTAAGTAGGCAATTACTGTATGACTATGAATACACTCAAAAACCAATAAAAGTCTTCTACAATACAGTAATAATAATTATTCAGATATGAGTGAATACAAGATAAACTTTATTTATGTCCACAATTTTGTGGACATTTATCAGGTGTTTAGAAGAAGTTTTTTAAAAACGTTTAGAAAGCAGAAAAAAAAACGAAATTAATTTGTAAAAAATATATATTTTTTTTAAATTTTACTTTTGCCTAACTTATTTAAACGTACTTTTAATCGTATTTATCTAGAATAGAACAAAAGCGGCAAAATAAGCAAATAAGTAAAGTGGGTTAGTGATGCGAAGGTGTTAAAATGGAATTTTAGTTTCTGAAACACAACCATAGTGAAAAGACACCCCATATTACATAAAATAGAGTTAAGAGGGAAAAAATAAATTATATAAGGTGACACTTAGGGTGCCTTTTTATATTTAAGGACGGAAAGTTTTTGAAAGAGAAAAGCGAAAAAAAGTATGAAAAACGAAAAAAAATTTCATGAAAAACGAAAAAAAAACTCACTCTCAAACTTTCTTCGCTTTTTAGAGAAGATTTATAACGGAAGTTGCTTTTTTATTTAATAAAATCAAAATAATTATTAAAATAAATTATTAAAAATATTTTTAAACTAAAAATAAAATTATAAGCAATAATGATAATAATAAAAATTATAAAATTATAAATAAAAATATTATAATTAATTATTATAAAATATTAATATATATAATTATATATATAATCGATTATGCATATACGCTAATCGATTATATATACAATTTGTATATATAATCGATTACCTTATATGCGTAATCGATTATATATATAATTTACGAAATATATTATTTATATATATATATATATATATATATATATATATTAATTTATTATATAATATAATAATAAATAATATTTAAAAGTACAAATATTAAAATATTATATAAATTTTTTAATAAAAATATTATATAATAATTAATAATATAAAAAAATATTATTCAATAAAAGTAAGTATTTAAATAAAAAATAATAAGATGATAATTTTTATTTTATAATATTAAAATTTAATATTAAAGTTATTATAAAAGTTTTAATTTTATATTTTAAAAAAATTATTCAATCTTAATTAATAAATTAATGTATTTTATAATAAATTAAATTTTATTTTAAAAATAATTACTTAATTTAATATTTTTATAAGTTTTAAAAATATTATTAATTATATTAAATAAGTTCATTATAATCTTTTTTTAATTATAAAAATAAATTTATAATTTTAATATTAAAATATTTATTATATCTATCATATCATTTATAAACTTTCACAAATTTTTCACTCAAATCTTATTATCTTTCTCTTAATCCAAACAACTAAATTTTTCATACACTTTCATTTCAAATCATCTGAAATCCACTCTCCAAATCCAAACACACTCTCAGGAAATAAAAAACATATTAGACAAGTAAAAATATAATACTATGCAGAAAGACCCCAAAAATGCATTACAGTACATTATCCCAATACAGTACTGGATCAAGATCTGGGAGGAATCTCAATTGTATTTGTTAATATTTAATTTATGTTTAACATATATTTTTAATATAGAAAATATAGTTTCAATTTCTTTATTTATTCGTAATCTTTTAAAAGGAATATTTTTCATTTGTCATTTTTTCAAAATCTGGTACACCACTAAAATCAAATATAGTTTTTTTTTTAGGACTTAACATTATCACAATGAATTCAGGATTTCATATATACAATTTAATGATGGTCACTATAAATTAAGGATTTCTTAATTAAAATTTATCGAAATCTTTGTAGATATATAATATTTGGTAGGTTGTTTATTATTTGATATCGTAGAGAAGTTTTCCACAATAGTATTTCCAGTATACTATTTCCTGACGTGATAATAAATAAACAAATTTATATATTTTAACAATTAACTATCATGATGAGTTTACTATTTTCATAATAATTAGTTTTTATTCAAATTTATATAAGTTTTTAATATCTTATAGATTACGTATCATTATTTTATATTTTATTATAAAATGTTTTTTTTTAATTATATGGTTTTCAAGTCCTCTGTAGTTTTGTCAATATCGAATAAAAATAAGTTAAAGTTTAACTAACAAAAGAATATCAAATCCAATGTTTTGAAAATTTATAATTTGTTTAAATACGTCAAACTAAACTGATATTTTATCTAAAGAATTGCGTAATGTTGTTTCTCTATTACGTTTGAAGATATGTAAGACTAAGAACTCATTCTTATCAAGCTAAAATAAGAAATAATAATAATAATAATAATAATAAGTATTTTAAAATATATAAATAAAATCCATTTTTATTTAAATTATGAAAAATAACTATATTTGATTCAATGACTAAGATATTTTAAAATCATATTAATTTTACATTTTTTAATTTAAAGTTAATACTCTTAAGATGAATATGCATAGTTATGAAGGTCAGACCAATCCATCCGTACCTCGTTACTATCCGGATTAAGCCAGCTGAGTCAATAAAAAACCAGTAATTCGTTCGGGTTAATAATTTATCACACACTAGATTGTATTGTTTACTTCTTTATTTATAGATTCGTATTGGGAAAAAAATTACATATCAGTTACTTTACAGTGGCATTTTGAATATTTATATGAATACTTTCTTTGTTCTTTTTACGTTAGTTACTATGATAATTTTAAATTTAGATATTACAAAAATTATTTATTTTTTAAATGTAGACTGAAGACAAAAGTCTGACCATTAACTGAAGTAACCGGTTTTCACAATTCATGTGCCGACAAATTTTCACATATTGCGTCCCTTCAGATGCAATATCAGTCAAGATTTGGCATATTGAATTTTTGATACTCCTGGCAAGTAATAATTTCCAAACAAAAATTCATCTGATTTAAGTTAAAGTTAATAGTTAAGATTACGAGCAACTGGAAAAGTTAGCTACACAGAGGTAGAAGTATATAGCAATATGTGATGAAAACGATCCATTAAAAAATCTAGACAATAATATGTCCTCACTGCAAATGCATATTTACAGACATGTGAACACCATGCAGAGAGGCTAGTTAATTTCCCTATCAAAAAACTATAAACAGCATTATCGAAAGTAAAACGAATACAATTCCAGGTTAGTGTCGCACATATATCAAAAACCTGAACAGTCCCCACCATAGCTATCCAGAGAATTTGATCATACCATTTACTTTCTTTCAAGTTTCAACTCACACCACGATATATGGCACCAGGTCGAAGATCATCCAAGTTGTCAATGTTTCTATATCCGTCAAATTCTCTTAGACATACCCAACCTCGGCGGGTCAGAAAATCACGGTAATCATTTTCAGTGTAAAATACCTTATCTTCAGTATGCACAGGAAGATGCTCCGACTCATCATAGAGACATAATTTGATGGCCATTCCTGCAATTATAATTAGATAAATATAACATCATATCTTCATAATACTAAAAACTAAAAAAATATATATAAGATTTTAACATTCAAAATACACATAAAAATCAAATATATCCATAATATTTAAGGTTCAACCCTATATGATAATATTATTTAAAAATAACGAGTAAAAGAAAATGAAAAAATACTTTATATTTTTTATTTTTAAGGAAAAAAAACAAAATAACATTACGAAAAGATTGTTTTTCTTAAAAAAAAAAATTGTTGTCCAACTATGAAGCGATTTTTTACTGGTTCACCCGTTTTTAAACTGGTTGAATTGAAAACCAGTTTTGAAAACCCGTTTTATGGGTTTAATATACCAGATATTAAACCAGTTTACCGGTTGGACCAGCCGGTTTTAACAACATAGCAAAACCAACATGTGAACTTCAAAACTGCACTGCATTAAATGAGTAAAGCTCCTAGACATTAAAATTAAAAAAAAAAAAGAATTAAATGTGTACATATCACAAAAATAATTAGACGAATAAAGTGAATCTAACCTTCATCAAGGTGAAGAGTGTAACTTCCTATAGGCATTTCACGGTCAATACTTCGGATAATCTGGTCTTCATCCTCCAACCAAAATGTGCGCTTAGTTCTCAACCTAAAAGCAGCCCTGATTGCCTCTTTGATGGCTTCTGGAGTGCCATCAATACCTATTCGTCTTGTGTAATCACCCCATTTAACTGATATAACCCTTCCACAACATGACTGACTTTCTCCACCTGCCAAAGTAGGAAGAATTGATTGCATAAATAAGATAGCAATTAAGCTAAAGAGGAGGGAGGACTGAATATAATTGATTCCATATGTTGTGGCATGGAATAACTACATTTATTTTACCATGTTTTTTAGGTTCTACAATATTTTCCAAAAATTAACGAAAGCTGCTGTCACAAACCGTGTACATTTATAAAGACAATGATTAATTTATTTTCCCAGTCATTTTCTCTTCCATTGGTGAGTAAGCAAGCATGCATCAAACTATGAAGCTTTACATAATTTACCATTTCCAGAAGTCTCTCTCCAATTCCAAGGAGGGACTCCGCTAGCTGCAACAGCATCGGCTGTGGTAATGGCAAGAGGATGTCCATCGTGATCCAAACTTCTCTCGAGATTTAGTGTTGGTCTTCCAGTAGCTATATACCAAGTATTTGAGAATTATGGTAAATGGAGTTGCAAAAATTATGGTAACGGAGATAAAATGCATATCTAAATTCATTTTAATAGAGACTCCCTCACCTGAGAAGTTAAGGGCTTGTTTACTTCTATTTTCATTTCCCGTTTTCGATATAATAACATAATTGTCATCTTGTTTTCAACTTGTTTCCCGTTTTCAAAGAGTTGTATAGGAAACAGACAAAACAAAACATAATAAAATTGTTTTCACTCATAGCGACAACAGAAAACCTTTTGCTCAAAGTAAGCAGACCCTAAAATGTTGAAAATATTAAGTTTGGCCACTGAAATGCTGCAAAATATAGACAACAGATTGTAGAAAAAAAATGATAATGCTAAGCAAGCAATAAGCCTATGAATACTTCCTCCCACCATACAATCACACGCTTATATGGTCACGCACAATAAGTAGTATGAGTACTTGATTGCATTATTTGAGCGCTGTACTAGACATTATAATTAAGCGAAACAGATAAATGATAAGCATTAAGCAACAAGAATAATTTTTCCCACCATGTGAAGAAATAATTATCTGGCCACACATTAACAGAAAGAGTTCCTAGTAAATTATGATAACTAGATCTATACTGAAGGGTACAGCATTTGAATTATCATTTCAACAAACTCTTCCAAGGTAAAATATCATCATTTATGTTGCTCTTCCTATCATTTTTGTAAACGTTTACCTGAAAAGAAACATTAGAATGCTGAAAAGTTGTCTATAGTGTTGGTTAAATTTCCATGCAATACATGTGAATATGTACGTACATTACCATGGTTTTTTCTTACACTGGTTTAAAATTCCACACTTAATATCTTACTTGGATGTGGTGTATATTAGTTACTTACCAGTATAAGAATCAAGACTGAACCAAAATGTCACAAGGAATTAAAACCAATACAGAGTAAGTAGGCAGCTGAAAGCTGACATACCTTCTACAGGTCCAAAAGAGATGCTAGTATCATCAATACCTGTAGAGCAAGATAACCATTAAGCTATTGTTCCTAAAGATGAAATGGGTGAAATTATAACCTCAACAGATATCCAAAGTGGTAGTTTAACAGTACCGCATAGGAATTAAAACCCACTTTCAAATTGTTGAGATTTATACTGCCATATGCAAAAAATCAGACAGCTATCAAGCTATCCATGGATATAAGCTGATGCTCACAACTTATGGATAAGGCTTTTCAACCAAGAAATAAACGTGATTTCCAATCACACTTCCTAAACTTATACAGGGCAACTGAAAGCTTCTTCTTTAATCCTTCAAATTTGTGTTTCACAAAGAAACATAGATAAATGAAGGCTAAATGCATAAAAAGCAATCACCACGAGCCAGCAATTTTAAACCAAAATGAAATTATTTTGGATTAAATTTGTTGGATTTTGGAAAATGCAATCCATTTAGCAGTTACATTACAACTACGGAATTTAGATTTCCCCAGTTACGTTTTTCCCCACACTATATCCATTTTGTAAACAAAAAACCTAAAATTCCCAAGCAAGAATGCTTGAAAGAGATAATGAAGTATCTCCGTTTCCAGACAAAATTTCTCAAATTTGAGAAATTCCAGAATGTTCAGTTTTAACCAAAGTCACTTACACAATCTCTTTTAAACAAACCATCAAAAAGTATCCACATCAGATATCAAACACCTCCACTCCCTGCTAAACTTAGAGAAGCAGCTTCACAAGCAATTTGCTTACAACGGTTGTGTGACTAATATTAATATTCCGGAAGAATCTTCAGACTAACTTATTTCAGGCCACGTCTTAGCCTCAAAACCAGTGCATGGTTAGGCACAGTTTAGTCCTTGCACCTAGAAACTATTCATTTTAGTCCCTACCCGTGAGCTTTCTACTTCATTTGAGAACGTTTTAGTCCTTACACCTAGAAACTACTCCTTTTAATCCCTACTATTTTAGACAACAGAACTATCACTAAATCAACATTGTAAAAACAAGTTTGACTCTCACACTAATACACCTCAAAAGTCAGATTCCCAACCTAAACTGCACCTCATGCAAGGAAATCAAACATAACGCAATTCAATTAAACGAATCCCTAACCTAACGGTTCATAGAAGTGATGAAATACAACGAGTGAACTACTACCTTTATCAGCAAATTGCATGAAAGAATCAACCTTTGGCGGAGGAGTGGGGCTCTTGTACTGCACATTCTTGCTCCTCTCTCTGAGGATCTCATCAATCTCCTTGTAATACGACATCTTGGCAGAGCCGCTCCCTCCACGGTCCTGGTGCTTGGCCTTCTTGAACTCCTTTAGGAGGTTGCGCCACTTATCGGTGCACATGGTGGGAGAGCGATCGAAACCCTTCTCCCTCATCTTCGCCGATATCTGCTCCCAGAGGTGCTTGTTGGACTTCGAGGTATTGAAGAGCGCGTCCATCTCGCGGCGGAGGCCAATGAGGGAGCGCGTCTCGTCCTGCACCCACGTCTCCGCCCGTTTCTTGGGCGCCTTGATCTCCACCTCGGGGTCCTCTCCGCTGCTCTCGCCGAGGATCATCGGCGGCGGGTGGTGCGGCGGCGGCGGCGGCAGGTCGCCGTTGGAGACCACCTCGATCATCATGTCGCGCGCGCCTTCCTCCTTGTAGAAGTCGATTGGACGCGGCTTCTCCGACAAATACATGGTTGGGTAAGTTGCTTGCTCTGCGTGTGTGTGTGTGAGTGTGAATTGTTCCGTTGAGGGATTGTGTTGCAGAAGAAGGTTTGAGAAAGGGATTTTGGGGTGAAATTGGTTATGGTAATTGTAATTGTAAAAGTTAGGGATTGGGTTTTGGGGTGAAATTTTGAAGTGGTGAAGAAGTGACGAAGAAGGTTAGGGGTTTTGTGCTGTGTGTATGTCAGCGTGAAGTAAAAGCCTCTTGGATGCGGTGGAAAGAAAGGGGACGAGGAAGAGGGGACGTGTCTGTCTCTTCTTGACAATATTAATTATTCTTATTATTATTATTATTATTATTTAATTAACAATATATTACTATTATTTCAATTTTTTCCTGAAAACAAGATATTTTCAGAAGAAAATACTATACTTGCTTTTCGACAACTTAAACTCCTCAAATAAATTAATATTAAAAAACCATTTTCTTTATATAAGAAAAAATACACATCATCACTAGTAATACATTGGATGTAGGTGACAGAAACAACTTACACTAAATATTTAACTTATTACATATTAAATATAAAAAGGTATTTACTAGATACTCGGAAATTTGTAATTTATTTAATTCTGAAAATAAATTAAATTTATTCGTTAAACATAGAAATCCAACTTCCATCAGTTTACCTGACGAACGCTGTTTATCTGCTGCTAACTTAATTGGACTTTCTTGGTCTTTCTATTTAAACTTAATGGATGTTAAACAACCTTATTTTTTAAGTACATTTTAAATTTTATGCAGTATTGAATCTTTGAAACAAAAACATGTTAAAACAAAAACATTCCCGATTTTTTTTTTTAATGTGATCAATTGCTCTTGGATGTTTTTCATTATCTTTTTTTTATAAGTTTTTTTGTTTATACTTTTATTTAAGTATTTGTGTAGTAAAATAATAAATTAAATGGAAGTTTTTCACTTTAAGATATTACGTTTCAAAAATAAAATGTATAAATAGGTTAAAAGGTAAATTTAATAATTTTGAACTAATATGTTGTTAATGTTAAAAATATATATATTTCCAAAATCATTTGAAATTATAGTAAGTATGGTTTTTAAAGTAATTATTAACAAATTGTCATATATATATTTGACCATCTTAAAAACATTTTACTCACTTATTAAAATGACACATGTAGGGGGAAAAAAGAAGTATCATTTGAAAGATAATATTGTACAAAGACACAAATTTATTTTTCAAAATAGAAGATCGAATAAAAAAAATACTACATTTTAAGGAATAAACTCAATTTAGTATAGATTTAATTTATGTGTCATGTAATTGGTATTTAGTTTTTTTTTTTTTTTCATGTTATCCAAAACCTTGAGCTGACTTCAAGACAATGTACTAAAAGTAGCAAATCAATGAGTAGTGAGTAGGGTTCGAGTTTGAAAAGGAATTTTCCAAATAAGTTCTAATTATTAATTTGGTTACTTGTTACTTGTTAATATATTTCTCAAAGAATAAGTTTGTCAGTTTGTTCTCGGTGTGTGTTCTGACGTCAGATTATTAACCAGTAAATTGAATTTTTTTTGTCAAACTAATGTAAAATCACTTATGCAAGAAGTCAAAAACTATCATTTTCTACCCAGTGTAACCACATGTTTTAAAAAATCTTTATATTTATATTTATATTTATATTTTCTTACATTAAAAATGAATAGTCTTTACAGAATAAAAAAAAACAAAATTAGTGTGCTCTTTATGGTATGTGCATGATATGTCTGCTGCTAGGTGCAGGAGTTTAGACGCGTTGTTTGGCTTTAATTAGTAATTAATCGGTTCTTCCTAATAATAAAAAAGAGAAATTAGGATAATCTTTAAATTACTATTAAAACCAACAAATATATTTATCACGACTTATTAATTTTAATTTAAATTTTACGTTGAAAGTCAAAATAACAAGCTTTCAGTTTTCAATTTTTATATGTGTGGTTTTAGAAACAATTAATTATAAACATTTATGTGTGATTAAATCAAAGTCCTGCTCGAGATGGATTGGGATTTTGGGGACCTCTTTATTTAAGTGGGATTGCCTGTGTATGCCATTTGTTAAATTTTTATAATAATGCCTAATGATGTTAAACTAGTGAAAACAATTTTTCACTACTTACATACTTTATATAAAATTTACGTTATTATTTCATATGTAACATGTTATTACATCTGTGCTTTATTTTATATGTTACTTTCCATCAAAACTTGAAATTTTTAAGTCGATTTTATAAAATTAAATTAAATAAGATTTTTTTTTATGTTTGTTAAAAATATTGGATAGAGAATATTTATCTTATGAAGTTATTGGCTATTGATAAATTAGGACGATATATCATATATTTTTTAACATTTTTTTTTTTTGTGTTTGATCATGTATTCTTTTTTTATGTCTTTGTATATTTTCATTGTTGTTTTTGTAATTAGTCTTTTTGTATTTTCTTTACTTGAATATAAACTTATTTTTTATTTTCGTGCTTTCTCTCTCTTTAATGCATATTTTTTCTTAAATGGTATCAAGAGTCTTTATGCTTCCATCTTATTATGCTACAGCCAACACGACTTCATCATCTATCAATATGAAAATCTTTATCACTACTAATACGCTTAAACTTGATAACACCAAATTTTTTATTTAAAAATAATAAGTCTTAGTTACCATACAGGGCTGAACCTACAAATTTTGTTAGATAACTCTGTTGTTCCATTTCATTTTCTTAACTCATAAACCACTCTTTCACATCATCCAAATCAAGATTTTTATAAACTATTGTAAACAGACCAATTAATTGTGTCGTGACTTCTTATTTCAATTACTACTCTGATTCTCACCAAAATGGTGGTCTATTTTCTAAAATTGAATGATAATTATTAAATTGTTTTTATTTTTAGTTGTGAATACTAAACATATATTAGTATTTGTAAAATTTTAATATTATTTTAGATTATCATGTTTAAGAAGATCAAAAAATTGATTTGATTTTAATTTATTTTTAAAATGTGTGAATATTTAATTCACTTACAAGGAAATATATTTTAATTTAGTTCAGACATAAATTTAAGAGTTTTTTTTTCTAAATTGATACTCAATTTAGTTTTTTGAAAAATTAAGACAATATCCGATAGATTTCTCAAAATAATTTTTGTAATGAAAAATAATATTCTTAACTATTAATTTTGTTTGTCTTGTTATCATAATATTCTCTTCATTGACTACAATATTAAACTAGTTTCTAGCTAATATTATTATTTATTAATTCTAAAAGTAAATACTTTAGAGAGTTAACTTTGGTTGTCATTTTATATTTTATTTTTTCTTTCTTGAATTACTCAAGAAATGGTAATATTTTCTTTCAATGATTTCCACAGGCCATTGAATGCTTCGTGTACTCATCTATTAAAGAAGATTTCAAGTTTGTATAAGTAGATGTTCTTGCAATTAAATAGGACAAATAAAAATATTATCTCGTTGTATGATTTAGTCTTTGTGTAATTTGTTTTTTATCAAGGATTCCAATTTCATAATTAATGTGAGAGTTTCACAATGTTGTTAGAACATTCATCAATACAACAGATCATGGAAATATGATGGACTTCCCTCTTCATGTTTAACAACCCACATGTTCTTGTACTTAATGTTCTTTTTTATATAAATTGAGGTTATTGTTTGTCGAGATTGGTTTGACTAAGTGTGTTAAGGAGAAAAAATGTTGTGGATGATTAGGTTAGAGTGTGTTAGGTATTCAAGTGTGAGTCTAAGTCCTATATTGAGTAAGAATGAGAAAGTTGAGCAACAAATAAAAAAGAATACCCACGAACCTGATGCCTTAAGATTTTGGGTTGAAGATGGTGTCATTTCCTTATATGGGTTTGGCTCGGTTTTCATTCTTGTGAAATCTCCCCGGTTTTCCCCCTCGGATTCTCCCAACAAGTGGTATCAAAGCCGATGGTTCGCCTTTGTCACCGAGCGAATGAGCTCAGTTTGACCCTATATCAAAAGTCTTCTGGATGGAGGTTTCAGTCAAACGTGTCCCGTATAAGTGTGTGAACGGCGGTACAAATAAGGGGTCAATTGCTTTCACTCGAGAGGGAGTGTATCAATGTGGAGGAGGGACTCTCACTTGAGAGGGAGATTGTTAGGAACGGCGGTACAAATAAGGGGTCAATTGCTTACACTTGAAGGGGGAGTGTATCAATGTGGAGGAGGGACTCTCACTTGAGGGGAAGATTGTTAGGTATTCAAGTGTGAGTCTAAGTCCACATTAAGTAGGAATGAGAAAGTTTAACAACAAATAAGAAATAAGACCCACAAACCTAATGCCTTAAGGTTTTGAGTTGAAGGTGGTGTCATTCTCTTATTATATGTTGGCTCATGTCTCGTTGTTTGAGATCTCCCAAGTGTTTCTCTCTTGGATTTTTCCAACAAAATGTATAAAAAATAAGGTCATTCTGTAAATAAATATTGAATTTAGTCTTTACAAAAAATGTTGAGGTCATAGAATAAGAAATATTTGAATAAATTTTTAATACAAATGGGACATTAAGTATTTCGTTTTTTTGTCAAATTATGAGTTTTTACTACAAATTAAATTATATTCTCTCTAAGGTTGAAAGCATACACCATGCTCTTGTTTGAGAAAATGAAGACAATTTTAATGGGAGATGGTGAACTGTTTATGATGTGCTCATCCAAAATCGTTCAAAAATAAAATTTTGGAAAGGGAAAAAAGTGTTGGAAGGAAGTCATATCCACGATGAACATCACTCTTCAAGTAACGTCATTGGGATCCTTCAACAATACAAGTGTACAATGATGACAATATAAGTTTACAATGATGGGAAGAACGTGCCAAGTTCATTGGATGGAATAGTGATATTAGTGTGGGTATTGTTGTTAGGCTTGAGAAGGGTTATTTGACCATTTTTCAAAAGTAATAAATGAACTTGAATGCAAAATGATGAATTATTCAATGACATTCACCCCAATAACCGAATACTTTTGTCTGTAAATACTGCATATTTTATTCCATTCATAAATCTATTTTCTTCCCTATGAGTTCTAGTCTCAATTCAAATACTAGTTTTGACTGTTCATATGTTATGATT
>Ga0209489_105626_pt1 | contig 21424 bp, 16 predicted proteins | sample SiratrowhiteBW_FD_187527 | JGI IMG/M metagenome (GOLD analysis project Ga0209489, IMG submission 187527) | Root nodule microbial communities of legume samples collected from California, USA - Siratro white BW (SPAdes) (version 2) | ecosystem: Host-associated > Plants > Roots > Nodule | place...
TTGATTATGGTCTAGCATGTAGCAGAGGATAAACATTAATCCAAAAGTTGGAAAGCATAGATGACAAGATGAATCAAAAGAAAGAGACAATGTGATTAGCAAAGTGAGTATTCAGTGAAAATGGCTAGGATAGGTGGTTTTGTGATTCCAAAGCAACGATGTTTATTACAAAGCACAAACTTTACTTAGTAATAATTGTAATTCTTGGCTCCTCACGCCCAATTAAATGCAATATCATGTACTAAAGTGATTAAGAACCATGAAGGAAGTTCATGTCAAATCCTAGAGCTTTAACTGGCTTAGCTTGAAAACCTTTCAGCCCATCGTTTCTTGTCACCCTATAGGTTAGCCTGTGGGACCTTAAAACGCGAATGCCCTCTTGACCTCAAGTACGCTACAAAAGTATCTCTCTTTTAGATGATGATTGCAGTCATATGGACTATGGAGTAGGGGCATGCTTTCCTCACTCTCTAAGTTCCATCTTTCTTGTTCCCTTTTTGCCTTTTAAGTTTGTTTTTGGGGGAAAGACTAGTGGGACAAGCAAAGAGATAAATATTGGGATAATATAGAGAGAGAGTGCTTAAGACCATGTAAGGTGGGGAACATATTCATAGAGACGTTGAAAATAAATTATGTTCATAGGATAGTAGGCTGCATAACGCCTAAGGGGTGTGCGTTTCTTGCTTTAAATGGGATTTGAGATTACATTACCCATATTTTCCAATATGAACAGTTATAAGAGAGAGGTACTTGTACCTTGTGGACCATCAAACTTTGGAAGAGATGCTGGTTTCTCTAGATAGTGCTGTATGATATGTGCAGATATAACACCAATGTTTTCCAGAATTGAAATTTGTGTGGAAAATTAGGGTGTGCTGGGGAATCCGGTCCCATTAGCAAATGCATCTAAAAAGAGCGAAAGAAGGAAAGAGTGGTGTGTCTTGTCCCCCTACAATTGAATTTGACCCCCATGAAGAGTGGAAAGGGTGTTTACATAATTATAATGTCATGTTTAGACCTTGTTAGGCCCCCCTCCATCTCTCTTCCTTGTGGGGAAGATGTGGCTGAACAAAAAAACAGCTGAGTTTGCCCCCACCAATCCCTCTTGGATTAAGTCTCATTTGGGATTCCTTTCATGGTGGTAGGTAATGGTTACCAGCACCTAGACATAGCCTGTGATTCGTGAGCTGCACCACTGCCTCATGCCACGTTTTGTATAGTTTTATTTCACTACGAATAAGAGGGTGTGAAGGACATGCAATTACGTGTAAGCATTTCCAGTTTCACAACATGCTTGTCAAAATCTGCCATAGAGGGCATATCACATGTTTGTTGCATAGCTAAAAAGGATAATTCATTGCGTTAGTGTGACAACGATAGTTGTTACTTTTCAAAGTGATCAAATTTTGGTCTGAGACCCTGAATATTCGAGATCGAATCATGCAACTTGCAGGCTGATATTTGTTGCGACAAAACTACAATTTATGATGGCATCCTTTGACCATATATCAATCTTTTGGAAAGTTAATAGGTTTTTGAGAATCTCGATAGTCATGAAGCCTATTTTCATTTCGGTGCTTTTTATTCCAGTGGTGGAAGCAGGTTGACTCTTTAGCCAATTTAGATGCTAATGGCCAACACAAATATCTGTGCAGCTTTACACATTGCAAGTCATTGCCTGAATTATCCAAAACAGTTCTTCACTAGCAAAATTAAGGGCCGATAATGAAGAAGCATTTATATTTTCATCAATTTTTAGTAACTTTCTACACAGTTCCCAAATGATCTGTCACATCACTAATTATAGTTTACCAAGATTTTTCACTTCTGGTAAATACTTTAAACTGTTTCTTAAACAATTTACACCATGATTCACTGTAGTTAACATAAGTGCATCAAACATTAAATCCACAGTATAACAGTAAAAGGCACACATTTAAGAAAACATTGACTTGTGGGAGGTTTCATTATTCACACAGTATCTAATAAACAAGAAACAGCTGCCTAGACAAAGAGAAAGCTAGAGTTTTCCACTCTCCTAGCAAATCATTTTCTAGTAGTAACCAAATGCATGCCCATTGACTTTTGAGAAAATTAAAGATTACCCTGGAATGGGACGATAATAGGTATCACTACTCAAATACCAAAATACTTCCATCCCACGAGCATGAAGCAATAACATTAGGTATAATGGGGTGGAAGGCAACATCTATGCATGCTTGGTCATGAGCCTTGATTTTCTTCACAACTTTGGATGACTGATAATCATAAAGGTAGATAGAACCATCTGAAGAGCCAGAAGCGAGTTTTTTCCCATCCAAGCTGAAATTGCACTTGATTGGAAACCCAGAGATCACATGGCCCTCATATCGCTTATATTTGTTGAGTCTGTAAGGTGGGGTGGTAGTAAAGATTGCAACATAATTTCCATTTGACTGAGCAACAAAAATTGAATCAAATGGATGGAGCCTCACGCAAGGACATGTATAAGCTTCTGCATAAACCTGATTCAGGAGTATAATAAGCTATAATTAAAATCTAAATTCATTAAGTCATAACAAAGTTTACATGTACAAACGGTCAAAATGATATTTAGAGATAAATTGCATACTCCAAAATGCATATAAGCATAAAGAACAAAAGGTGGTAAGCATCATAGAAATTTCAGCATGTAGTGCATGTGACCTGAGTTCTATCACAGATTTAATATCACGGAAAGTCAACGGAAGGCAATTAAAAAGTGATATTTTAAGCTACTTTTGAAGCGCTATCAGTGGGAATCATGCGCCTATGCTGCATTTAGTCACCTAATATTTAACTACCAGCAACAAATCTAATTATTTAACAAAATGTCAGGATACCCTGCGAGACAAGTTTAAATGAATAAAATGTAGATAATGTAATTAAATCTAATATGCAAGGACAACGTTAAATTTTTTGTTCCTGCAATATAAACATGAGAACTTCACATGCAGGTATAATACTAATTTAAGCTTAGTTGTTTCCAGAAAATGAAAACAACAAGATGAACAGAAAGATGCATCAGCTACAGAGTAGTAGAAGACTCTTAACAAAACTATTAGGTTCCTTATATGATTTGAGTGCTCTTTAGCAGTTTTCAAGCCCTCCATTTAAACTCAACATGTTTCTAGGAATTAATTTCTGAGTGTGGGTATTCATACCATTCGATATACAGACAAGAATAGAAAAGCCCATATCCAGCTGTTTGCTAAATTATGGAGCAAATATTCTGACTAATTGTACAGCTGTAATTAAGGGAGTAAAATCTCCGATTATACATGGCAGTTTTTCTTTCTTTCTGTTTCTGTAAATTAGAATATTTACTATTTCTAATTAGGATCTTGATTGTTGTACTCTAAAGGCTATTTATGTCATCTGTATCACACATTTCAGAGTATGGGAATAAACTTTTTTACATCAGAGCAAGGTTTCTGAACCGTAACAACAAAATAGTCCCCATGGCTGACGAGAACAAAAGTGGCGATTGAAATACCCAGTATGACCAATACAAATCCCCTTCCAATTACTGGCCAGAACTATATCCCACGGGCAAGTTCTGTCTGCATTCTTCAAAGGAAAAGGAAGGAAGACTACTTCACTGGTGAGGCAAAGGAACCAGAAAAGAATAATCCAATCCACCAGAAATGGAAGCTTGAGAGTAGCTTGGTCATGTCGTGGCAGCTCAACTCCGTGACAAATGAAAGGGGTGAGAACTTTACGAGACTACTGCAGTAGTTTGGAATACAGCAAAGGAACCTACTCAAATGTACAGAACACTTAAGCCATTTTTGAGATCAAGAGTCTCTTACATGAACTATGACAAGGAGATGCTTCTGTCACTAAATACTACTGTGAAAATAAGTTAAAAAGACGTATAGGATTAATTCCTCGGGTATAATGAACACATAGGATTATGTATTTATAATAAGAAACATGCAAAAAGTATAGGCTAAGTTCATTAGATCTAACACTCCCCTCAAGCTAGTACATATAAATTGACACAAAAAATAGACAAAGGCATTAAAATGAGAAGGATTATGATAGGTACCAGAATATAAAAGAAAGAAATAGAAATTGAGTAGAAAAGAAATAAGGGAAAATTATTATTGATTCAGAATTAGCCAAACGCCTAAAGAATTCATAGCACTAAGTAGCTCAAACACTTCCTAAGAATAAGAAAAAAATCCCGTACCCTAACCACCTCATCTTAGTCCTATTAATACTCTCTTCCTAACTGAATTCCCCAACAGCAAAATCTCTTTTGATCCTGGTGTAATCAGTTACAATCATTGACCCTAGTGCAATCAGTTACACTTATTCCTATTTCTTCTCCTCTCGTAAGCCATCAGTGTTTGTTTGGGCTGTTTAATGAGTTGTTGATTGGGCTGCAGCGTAGTAATACTCCCCCGTAAACATTCACCTTGTCCTCAAGGTGCAGATGAGGAAAATTTGTGTTGATGTCTCTGGCAGATTCCCATGAAGTTTCAAAAACAGGAAGGTCCTGCCACTTGACCAGCACTTCCTTTTCTCATGTAGTAGCGGACTGGACAGCTAATATCTTTGCAGGTTTCAGTTTTAATTCCCAATCCTCTGCCAAGCATTTGGGCAGCGGTTGACTTTGCACTTGAGGACTTAAGCACTTCTTCAGAAGTGAAACATGGAAAACCGGATGTACCATTGATCCATGAGGCAACTTCAACCTATATGCTACCTTCCCAATCCTTTCTTCAACCTCAAAGGGATCATAAAATCGGGGGCTTAGCTTCTGGTTAATTCTTTTAGCTAAGGAGCGAAGCCTATAAGGCTGAATCTTTAAGAAGACAACATCTCCCACCTGAAACTCAATATCTCTCCTTTTCTTGTCAGCCTGGTTCTTCATTCTCTCTTGAGCCCTGTGCAAGAACCACTTTAGTTCATCTAGGACTGCATTCCTGTCTGCTATTAATTCATTCAACTCCTCAATATTGGAAGGAGGAGTGTCATCTCTAACCAGGACAGGAGGATCTCTCCCATAAAGAGCCCTAAAAGGAGTGGTGTGAAGAGGCATTGTAGGATGTATTGAACCATAATTCTGACCAGCTCAACCACTTAGCCCATTGTTTTGGCTTGGTACTTGTAAAACACCTTAAATAGAGCTCTAAACACCGATTTACTACTTCCGTTTGTAAATCGGTTTGTGGATGGTAAGTTGATGTATAGTGCAGTTTGGTACCAGCTTGCTTGAATAAATCTGTCCAGAAATTACTCATGAACAATCTGTCCCTGTCAGTCAGAATTTTAGCAGGAAAACCATGTAATCTCACAACTTCTTGAGCAAAAACAGCAGCCACATCTTTTGCCATGTATGGGTGACTTAGTCCAATGAAATGAGCGAATTTAGTGAGTCTGTCTACCACCACCATGATTGTATCCTTTCCTTGAGATTTGGGTAACCCCCAACGAAATCCATGGTTACTTCTTTCCAAACTAGATCTGGAATAGGTAAAGGTTGGAGTAAACCAGCTGGACTTAGAGCCTCATATTTGTTCCTGCAGCACGTTTCACAAGCCTGCACATATCTCTGAATACTTTTTCTCATCCCCTCCCACCAAACAAGTCCTTCAATCCTTTTGTATGTCCTAAAAAACCCTGAATGTCCTCCACCAACTCTGAATACTTTTTCTCATCCCCTCCCACCAAACAAGTCCTTCAATCCTTTTGTATGTCCTAAAAAACCCTGAATGTCCTCCACCAACTGAATCATGAAACTCATGAAGAATGAGTGGAATCCTAGGAGAATTCTTTGGAATCACTATCCTCCCCTTGAAGTAAAGTTGTCCCTTCCTGAGCTCAAAACCATACCACTCATCCTTTCCTTGTAGCAAGTCTTGTAAAATCATTTTCAGCTTAGGATTCAGTTGAATTTCTTCCTCTAAGCCTTCCCAACCATGGAAAGTGACAGCTGAGATTGCTGTTAAAGAAAATCTCCTGGAAAGTGAATCAGCAGCACTGATTTCTCTACCTGCTTTATATTTTATTTCAAAATCGAATCCCAGTAATTTTGCAATAAGTTTCTGCTGCCACTCGCCCATGATCCGTTAATCAACCAATAATTTTAAGCCCTTCTGATCAGTCAGCACCAAAAATTTCTTACCTAATAGGTAATGCCTCCACTTCTGAACTGCCATCACAATTGCCATGAACTCTATTTCATAGACTGATTTTGATTGACTCCTGGTTGACAATTTTTGACTTAAGTATGCAACTGGTCTCCCCTCCTGCATTAACACCGCGCCCAACCCTCTTCCTGATGCATCAGTCTCAATTGTAAATGGTTTATCAAAATTTGGGACAGCTAATACCAGCAGAGTAGTCAACGCCTCTTTCAACTTATGGAAAGCCAATTGAGCTTCCTCTTCCCAAATAAAGTAGTCTTTTCTCAGTAGTTGAGTTAAAGGTTCATAAGGAAATTATGAACAAAATATATGGATCCAAAAATTTTAGGAGGTAAGGGATGGAGGTTCATAAGGAAATAATTAGAATGATGAATTTTGTTATCTAAAATCGAAGATGGCATACATCTTATGAGATAATATGCACTAAGAATAACATCACTCCAAAAATGTTGAGTAATCTCACCACGAATTAAAATTGAGCAAGTTTTTTCAACAAGATGTCTATTCTTATTTTAGCCACCCAATTCTATTGAGGTGTATAAACACATGAAGAATGCCATGAGAAATAAAATATTTAAAAGAATGAGAAAGATACTTATAAGCATTATCATTGTGCAAGGTTCAAACAGAAAATCCAAATTAGGTTTTAACTTCATTGTAAAAAGATTGAAATATTGAAAACAACTCAGAATGATTTTTCATTAAAAACAACCAACTACATCTTGAATAATCATCAATAAAAGTAACAAGATATTGAAATCCTAAATTGGATTTAAATCCCTAAATGTCAAAGTGAACTAAGACAAAAGGAGACGAAGCAAGTAGTGAGACAATACTAGAAAAAGAACTATAATTATGTTTGCCTAATTGACACGACTCATAAGACAAACTCAATAACTTGGACAAACTCAAAACAAGCTATTGCATCTTGGCAAGACTAGGATGACCCAACTGATTATTAAGGAGAGAAGGAGAATCCATGACCGCGCGAATATGTGCAGATTCCGATAGGTGATAAAGGGCATGAAACTACATTCGTTGTTAATCATCCATCCCGAACTTCAGTCTTATAAACAAACAAAATCTTTGATAAAAGAAATAACGCAATAAGGGAAACGGGTAAGACAACTAATGGATAATAAATTAAATGAAGACCCCGGGACATATAGAACATTATCAATAAATAAAGGAAGGAGATGAATAATATCAACACCATGTGATGAGACCCTACAACCATTGGTCATGGTAACAGAAGGTAAATAACACGAAGTAAACCTAGTAATGTGATTTGAGACACCTAAGTCTAGAACCCAAGGGCCAATAGAATTGGAGTGAGGCCAGCAAAAGATGTACTTGTGTATGCAACAGAAGCGGTGGAACTAAGATTTTGATGATCCTCATACCATTTAAAAAATGCATTGAAAATAACAAGTTATCCTGCACTATCAGATGAAGTAGGGCACAAAATAAACAGTGGCGTAGGACCAGTTTGGACAACTACAACAGATCAAGCAGGATGACCATGTAAGGCATAACACCTGTCAATTTTGTGGTCTAACTTGTGACAATATTAACACTTGTGATGCCCTTTGTCCGACTTGTGAGAGTGATTGCGATCATCACGCTGAGATACCAAAGCAGAAAAGTAACTAATGGAAGCAGGTATATCAGTGGTTGGCTTACCTGACACACACAAAAGGGTGGAACAAACAGAAGTAAAATTAGGCACAACTGGGTATCCCAAAATCAGGAAGTCCATGTAAAGTCAATAACAAATAACATTGACCTTTGCTCAAGCTTTTGAAAATGAGTAGTGGTAGGAGGCAATAACTCGTTGAGGTCGAGAAGAAAAACATGAACTTTACCTATTTTAGTGAGATTATTTAGGCCTTAATCCTATTTTCGTAATACGGTATTAGGAATCTATTCTAGCAAGGTTTATTGGGTCTATGTGTTACCCGCTATCACAACTCCTTCCATCTCACACTTGAGATGAACAATTCTCAACATGAGTGAGTGCATTAGAAATCTCACCAACTAGAGATATGACCGAATTATAATTATAAATAGGATGCAAATTTCACCTTACAAGTAGATTTTGTGAGGTTAGATTAGAATTAAATTTCACTTTATAAAAATATAAATGTGATTGAAAGGAACAAGAAGAAAAATAATTATGGCTCCTGGAATGTATGATTGGGATGTTAATAAGCTCATGAAATGAGGTTATACCGTGACAACAAGGCTCCTATATGTATTGCTCAAAATCCAGCGCAGCAACATAGAACTAAACATGAAAAAATTGAGAAACAACTAAGACTAGAGAATATAGATGATAAATATTAGGCCATTCCTTCCAACTAAGCAGCAAGATATCCTCACAAAAGGATGTCCGAACCTAGCTTTGAACTTCCTAGAAGTACAATGGCATGATAGATATCTATGCAATCTTCCGGGGCGGGGTGGGGAACGGGGGGTTGAAAGTATTTTAGGAACAAATTGTTCGGCATTTTGGTAAAATTTTAGTTAGAACGGGGGGTTGAAAGTATTTTAGGAACAAATTGTTAGGCATTTTGGTAAAATTTTAGTTAGAGTAAAATATCAATATGTTGATTCAGTTATTGTTAGGCAGACTCTTTTTATACCTTGTTCTGCTCCTATATTTTTTACGGAATATGTATCGTGTTGGTTACCCATCCTAAACAAATTCTGGTAATAAATCATACTATTCATGAGAAAATAGTTCATATGGAATGTGTTTATCTGAACATGCAATCACCTATATTTTATTTTATTTCCATTTTTTAGATGATAATGCTCAGTGAGAACAACAGCCCTATCCCAAATTCTCACCATTGGAAAAATTCAAATGTCATATCAACTAGACATGATATTGAATACAGTATATAAAAAACTAATTTTGTTGAGTTGAGTTAAAAACCTACTTTGTAAGACTCACTAGGATTAACTATAGGTTTAAAAATATACGAGTACTAAGTTATTAAAAATTCGTATTTAATGTCAATACAGAATGTTATTATTGCTAAAAAAACATAACAGTGTGCATATGTTAAATATTAATTACAGTTTGACCACAATTTGGCCATAGTTGAACACTAAATTATAAATGACTTAATCACGAGATAGTTTTAGAATATAGAACTCGCAGGTTATAACTTATACTAGACTATCTGCATTATTCTATTCCCTCCAGGATGACTTATTGATTCAAGTGTTATAATCAACACAAGTAACAGCTGCTTAAACTAACAATACACAAACTTCAGATCAATTTGGTAATAAAATGAACAGTAAAAACAGAATATGGAAGATATTATATTGAATTCTCTCACCTGATAAGACAATGGTACCTCCCTTGACACATCCCAAACAATAATAGCGTTCTCACTTATATTACTCTGAGATACATCACAAGAAGAAATGAATTGCTTCCCATTCCTTGTGAACTCAAGATCGAGAATCGGACCTAAATTTCGATTATAATTATGCACTACTTTTCCAGTTCTGACATCCCATAATTTGATATGGCCCTTTGAACCTCCAGAAAGGAAGATATTTGAATTGTCTGGATGGAATTTTATAACTGCAACAATTTGATCTTCTCTGAAAACCTGAGTCTCCATTCCCTTTTCCACATCGACCAACCGTGATGTGCAATCATATCCACAAGAAAGTAGAAAGTGCCCTTGCTGAGACCATTTCACATCTTTGACTGCTGCATTGTGGAAGTTTAGCACACATGCTTTCTTCTGATTTCTGCTCCATACATTCCACACGCAAATTGTGTGATCCATCGCAGCAGATGCAAGGAGGTGAGCTGTAAGCTAGCTCTGATGAACAATTAATACCAGTATATATAATAAGCATATCTCTCTTACTCTTTCTCTCATACACATATATAGACACAACATTTTTAAATACTTGATTTTAAATGTATTCTAGCTGTGAAAAATTAAAATATGCTTAGGGAAATATATTTTATAAATTAGGGAAAAATTAAAATATGTTTTATACATCAAAATCAAATTAAAATATAATACAATTGCAATACCTTTATCAATAAGAAACAACTTAGGGAAATTATTCCTTTTTAAGACTGTAGTGCAACACAAACATACAAGGGCAACAGTTTGTCAACAAAGAGAACATACCATGAGTTGATGACCAATGTATAGCATTGACTGCATTAGTATGCCCGGACAAAGTTGCAGATAGCTTTTCAGATATCACATTCTGGCTTTGATGACCCTTTGCTTTACTTTTCAACAACGACAAAATATTATGTTGTATATCAGCAACTGAGATACTACCTAAGTTTTACGAACAAGTGAAAGGTCAGAGCAGTTGTCTCTATCAAAGATTAATATAGAACCATTAAAACATGTAGCACATGCCTAAAGAAAGTACCAACAGGGAAAGGTGTGTGTGAGAGGAAATAAAGAAATTTAAATTATGCAAGCTCATCACTCAGCCAGAGACAGAATATAGCGTATGCATACTTCAAAATTAAGCAACTGTTTTCTATTGACCTTTTCCACTAGATAGATAAACAAGTGGAGGTCCTTAAATTGAGAACTGGACCTTGAACTAGGATAGTAGCTATGCAAAGCAATTGTTGCACGAGCACTGTGCTCGTAGACACAACCAAGTAAAAAATCTAGATAATATTAAAATAACTTTAGTATGGCTTTCACTACAAACTTCAATATTATTTTAATACATTTTGAACTTGGTTAGTCGCATCCATAGGCACTATGTTCATTCAAGAATTACTCTAGTCATGCCAAAGAAATCCAATTCTCTTAAATACCTCCACACAACCAGGAAATGAAAATTTGAGTGCGATTTATATAGAAGAGTACAGAGTACAGATATTATCATGAAAAAAATAAGTACCTAATACTCCAAGCTTTGCCTATCTCCTAGAAAAATGAACATTTGTTTCCCCATACTAGCTTAAGTATCCCAGCCACAACCATGATATGTTTCCCTCCATGACATAAGATGTTATCATAAATGTTACATGTTAAATATAAGATTAATCTTTCTTGTATAAAATACACACGTAGAGTTTTTTATTTATAGATGGGAATAATACCATAAAAACAGAAAAAAAATATGGGCTAAGCCCGTTAGATTCAACACTCCCCGTCAAACTAGTGTATATAAATTGTATGTACCAAACTTTTTACAAATATAATCAACTCTAAGTCTCTGTAAAAATTTAGTCAAAATATTTGTTAATTGATCATTCGAATTAACTAACTCAGTCCAAATGTCTCCAAGTACAATCTTTTCTTGAATGAAATGACAATCAATTTTAAAATGTTTGGTTATTTCATGAAAGATGGGATTTGAGCTAATGTGTCGTTTGAGTGACCTCTCCAAATTGCAATTCTTTAAGTAATTGTTTAAGCCAACTAAACTCACAGATATCTGAGGTCATAGCTCTATATTCTACTTCGGCACTAGATCTTGCCAAAACATGTTGTTTCTTACTCAAATAAGATATCAAATTATCACTGATAGAAATACAATATCCAGAAGTGGATCTTCTATCATACGACGATCCTGTCCAATTAGAGTCTAAATAACATACAACTTTAGTATGGTTATTGTGACCATATAACAAGCCTTTTTTAGGAGAACCTCTAATGTACTTCAATATACGAATGATTATATTCTAATGATCTATACATGGGACATTAAGAAATTGACTTACCACACTGACTACAAATAAAATATTAGGACGAGTAAGATTAAGATAATTCAATTTTTCAACTAATTTTTGTACTTCTCAATATATGAGAGAGGCTCCCCCTAACTAGGTAGGAGTTTGGCATCCATGGGTGTGTCAATAGATTATGAATTCATTAATCCTATTTCCTCCAAAATATCCAATGCATACTTCCTTTGAGAGATAACACTACCATTGTTGGATTGTGCTACCTCAATCCCTAAGACATATCTAAGTTTGCCAAGATCTTTGGTCTGAAAGTGATAACAAAGATGTTTTATCTGAGAGATGTCATGGTGATCACTGCTTGTAAGAACAATATCATCAACAATACTACTAGCTAGATAGCTACACCCAGCACTCGAGTAACGGTAAAAAACTGAATAATCTATCTCACTACGAGTCATATCAAATTGTTGAACAACACTACTAAACATTCCAAACAAAGCCCTAGAAGATTGTTTGAGGCCATATAAAGATTTGCAAAGATGACAAACCAATCATTGGTGTACAATAATTTGGCCTGTTCCTAAACTTTTGAAAATGTCTCAAGCACAAAAAAATTGTTCTAAAGACAAGTAATAGTAGACTTGAGAACAATGCATAATTGAGCATCAATTTTTGACTAATGGAAAACCTCATTTTCAACAGTATTGGCCACACCTTGGGTAAGACGATCAACATAACCCTAACTCTGAAGTCATAGTTTAATGTCTGAGGCCTAAATATCATATTAGTTCTATTTAATTTGTCAAAGGACAGATGGACATTGACATAATTAGTATAGATAGAAGGATCAGGCTGGCAACAAAAGAGGCCATAGGTAAAGAGGAGAGAGAAAAATCCTACAAAAAGGGCTTCGATCAACCGGCAAGGACAAATTTTGAAGAGAATAACAAGGTGAATCCACCGGTGGTGGGCGCCGCTGGTCCAAACGGCAGCGGCGAGTGACAATAGAGAAAGTCACCAGTGAACAGTGGGTTTACTAGGAAAAATAAGGATTTAACCTAACTCTAAATACCATGTTAAATGTAGGATTAATTTCCCTTGTATAAAATACATACATAGGCTTGTTTATTTATAGATAGGAATAACAACAGAAAAACAGAAAAAAAAATATATATATATATATGAACTAAGTTTGTTACACCCAACATTCAATATGTGATTGTGTTCCTTATTACTGTATCTCTTCTTCCTTATAAATAATACTCTTGTTTATACCCCCAATACAAGGGATTCATGATATTCCTTCTTGATTTCTCTCTCATCAATATGGTACTAGAGTGGTACATCCTCTGTAGCTTTTGTCATTGATCCTTTCAACTAGGAATCATGAGCCTAACAAGAAGGGAACTCAAATTTGTACTTTCCGTATAACTGCACATAGCATTAAATATTATAGAAACTGTGTACCTTTTCTAGTTTCTATTTTTTCCCTACCATCATTATTCATGTTGGATAGATTGTTAGTCACAATTGTCGCAATTCACCACTCACGTCACTATTCATCACCAATGAATTTCCAACAGGCTTTGTCCTATCAACATTATTGTTTATTGGTAACATTTTCCCAGTTAGTATTATTTATAGCCAATGTTTTCCAACAATTACTATTTCATGCAAACGTTTTACGAAAAAAATTATTTTTTCTGTTGAGTTTTTCAAGCCGACATTATTGTTCCCTATTGACGTTTCTTGGCAAGTTCTTTTCTTTCGGAGAGCTTTTTCCAACCAACAATTGTCACCATGCATCGCCTTATTGTGCAATGACTATTTTTTTCTCTCAAACAATTGTGGGGCCCTCTGAATATTTTTCCTTCACCACAGCGACTTGCTTTCTAACAACCGCCATGTCCTTTAAGCATGTTTTCTTTCCACCAACTATCATGTTCTCAGAGCATTTTTTTTTTTCTTTCTTTCCACCAATCACCATGTTCTATGAACAATTTTGTCTTTTGGCAGTTGTCATGACCTCTGTTCATTTGTGCATTCCAACAAGTGTCGTGTTCTCTGTGCATTTTTGCTTTCCGGTACCTATCGTGTCCATTGATCATTCTGCTTTCGAACAGCCATTGCATTGAGTATTTTTTGCTTTCCAAGAATCATTGTCTCAACTATCCATTTTTGCTTTTCAGCAATCACCGTGTCCTTTGACCATTTTTAACAAGCTTGACTCATGATATATATGTTCTAGCTTGAGGGGAGTGTTAAAGATATGATTTGAAATGGCAAAACATTTTGAAGATTTATTTTCAATTTGAAAAAGAGAATGTCATGTCCGGAAAATATTACTAGCTTTGTCATTATTTACTTCGTCAACTTCAACAGCTAACTGACTAACATGTTTACTGAGTCTCCTAAGAAATCTTGTGTTAAGGACATTTGTAACAAACTTATCCCATATGATACATATGCTCCAGCTTGAGGGAAGATGTTACATATATGAGTTGATTATGTTAAGAGATATGATTTGATAGAGAAATATCCTGCCAAAAATATTTCACTCTATTAGATATTGATTTTGTTCCTTATTATTGTATCTCTTCATTACAAATAGCATACTCACATGAGTATCCAACCCAAAGAATTCATTATATTCCTTCTCGATTTCTCTCTCCTCAACATGGCACTAGAGTGGTACAATCCTCATACCTTGTTTTGTTAGTAATCCTTTCAACAACAAATTATCACTAATTTTCTTCACCTTTCAATGGAAACTTACGGCATTATTACCTCAAATGAATATTCAACAATACAACATCACCAATCCCTCATATTACTTTCGACATGAGATATATCCAAAGGCATATCACATAATACTCCCTTCTCCCTCTCAAACACACAATCACTCTCTAAGAGCATTTGTTTGCTGAAAAACTGTTGAAATGTCTAAATATGACAATGGGCCTTTATGTTCCTTTCCATACAGTTTATCTAATGCCGCATGGTTGAGAGAGGAGGGGATTACAAAAGGAGACAAGGAAATTCGAGTGACATAAAATAACAAAAGCACTAGCTTATAAAATTTTTAATTGTGACTTTGGGAATGATTACATATTATACAATATTTATGATTTACCATATATACAAAAATAAAATGATATACGTGCTATATAATATACCTTGAAACATCCATATCTAAAATTCTTTAAACAAATTATAGTCGGATAGTTATCGATCTTGGAGGACAACGCATAGCAACCAGCTTTAAAAATACTGAAGCAAGATGGCCAGCAATTTTAAATATTACAAATATAAATTAAATACTTTATACTACACATATAAATACAAAAGAACAAAAATACCAAAATTAAAGAAATTCATTATAAGTAATAAGTCTCCTTTTATACACACAATCACTGTCCATCTTGGAACAATAAGAACATAAAAATGTAGTAAAAAATGAAAGATAATTGTAAAATTAATAGACAAAGAACACAACAAATTCGATAAAGATTAGAAGAATTTGAATATGAAAGGCTAAAGGAAGAAGAAAGTGTACAACACAAGAAAAAAAAAAATAGTCCCGTAAAGTGTAAAGGAACAAAGGTCAAAACAAAGATAGAAGGTTTCAAATCCTATTCTGTTTATGAAGAAAAAAATGCATCAGAAAATGGGGGAGAAATCATTATTTTACCCAAGAAAACCATCAACAACATTGCTTCAGCAATAAAAAATATTTTCTTAAAGTCTATATCACAATAGCATCACTATAGCACAAGAAAAGATGACATTTTAACCTGCAATGACTGATCTTTGAATCCCATAGCTACGCCAATATAATATGGTATTGACTACTATGATTATAGTATAGATATATCACATGTTACAGTTGTTATACTTAGAGAAATGATATATATATATATATATATATATATATATATATATATATATATATATATATATATATTACTAGGAACAATTTTAACAAGCTTGACTCATGATATATATTTTCCAGCTTGAGGGGGAGTGTTAATATGATTTGAAAGGACGAAACATTTTGAAGATTTATTTTCACTTTGAAAGAGAGAATGTCATGTCCGGAAAATATTACTAGCTTTGTCATTATTTACTATGTCAACTTCAACAACTAACGGACTAACATGTTTACTAAGTCTCATAAGAAATCTTGTGTTAATGATATTTGTAACAAACTTATCCCATATGATACATATGCTCTAGCTTGAGCAAAAATGTTACAGATATGAGTTGATTATGTTAAGAGATGTGATTTTATAGAGAAATATCCTGCCAAAAATATTTCTCACTATTAGATCTTGATTTTGTTCCTTATTATTTTATCTCTTCATTATAAATAGAATACTCATGTGAATATCCAACACAGAATTCATTATATTCCTTGTCAATTTCTCTCTCCTCAACATGGTACTAGAGCGGTACTATCCTCGTAATTTGTTTAGTCACCAATCCTTTCAACAACAAATTATCACTAATTTTCTTCACCTTTCAATGGAAACTTATGACATTATTACATCAAATGGATATTCAACAATACAACATCACTAATCCCTCATATTACTTTGGACATAAGATATATCCAAAGGCATATAACACAATACTCCCTTCTTCCTCTCTAAAACACACATAATCACTCTCTAAGAGCATTTGTTGTTTGCTGAAAAAATGTTGAAATGTCTAAATATGACAATGGCCTTTATCTTCCTTTTCATACAGTTTATCTAATGCCGCATGGTTGAGAGAGGAGGGCATTACAAAAGAAGACAAGGAAATTTGAGTGACAGAAAATAACAAAAGCACCAGCATATAAAATTTTTAATTGTGATTTTGGGAATGATTACATATTATACAATTTTATGATTTACCATATATACTAAAATAAAATGATAGACATGTTATATAATATACCTTGTAACATCCATATCTTAAATTGTTTTAAACAAATTATAGTCACATAGTTATCGATTTTGGAGGACAACGGATAGCAACCAGATTTAAAAATACTACAGCAAGATAGCCTGCAATTTTAAATATTACAATATAAACTAAATACTTTATATTACACAAATACTAAAGAACAAAGAAACCAAAATTAAACAACTTCATTAGAAGTAATAAGTTATATTTTACACACACAATCACTATCAATCTAGGAACAATAAGGACATAAAAATGAAATAAAAAATGAAAGATAATTGTAAAATTAATAGACAAAGAACACAACAAATTCGACAAAGATTAGAAGAATTTGAATATGGAAGGCTAAAGGAAGAAGAAAGAGTACAACACAAGAAAACAAATAGTCCCGTAAAGTGTAAAGGAACAAAGGTCAAAACAAAGAGATAGAAGGGTTTCAAATCCTATTCTGTTTAGGAAGAAAAAAATGCATCAGAAAATGGGGTGAGATCATTATTTTACCCAAGAAAATCATCAACAACATTGCTTCAGCAGTAAAAATTATTTTTTTAAGTCTATATCATAAGAGCACCACTATAGCACAAGAAAAGATGACATTTTAACCCCCAACTTTGAATCCCATAGCAGCCTAGGCTGCTTAGCTACACCAATATAATATGCTGTTGACTACTATGATTATAGAATAGACATATCACATATTATAGCTGTTATTATACCTAGAGAAATAAGATGCAAATCTTTTATAATCAGGAATATCTAGATTATATATGTATATATATAATATATGTTATTAGGAACATCTTTATTTATTCCCATATCATATCTCTATTGTTCACAGATATTAAATCTCTTCTATTTATTGTATTAAATTCCGTCTTCTCAATATAGATAAAGCACTCATGCTCTCTCAGAAACACAAGGTCTCAGCTAAAATTTTCTTTTACTTTAAGTCTTTAACAACAGCATATTACATACTTAAATGTGTATACCTGTAACAAAAGATAACATATCAAATTATTTGAAAATCTGATGTGACTAGTGTTATGAATTCAGAAAATGGCAAAAACCCAACAATCTACTACGTCATATAATGGAAAGCACGGCAGACAAATAGCAAAAGTCACATACTGGTTGAATATATGATATATAAAAATATATCAATTAAATATGAAAGCATAAACCGTATCCAAATAAAAATTAAATGCATAAAAATTGGCATAATAACTCCAAAGTTAAATTGGTTGAAGACTTTCGGGGATCACATGACAAAAGGATGTAGGACACAAGTCACAACAACTACACCCATGGCAGCTGCCACAAAGGACAGATTCACGATCGCAGATCTCAGAAATTCTGCATTAGCATTATAGCACCAATATAACAGCTATTTATCAACACTGAATATGACCTGGTGGGATAAGGTAGTGGTGGTTGTTTTGTGGTTATCTTACTAATGTGTCAAACTCAATACATAATAGTGTAAAATGTCTTCAAATTGATTAGCATATCAACGTCAAACTCCTTTGAAATTAGGTTGAAAGGAAGTGTGATTAATAGCACCAGTATCATGCCCTCACAGCTTATTGCTGGATGGCCTTGTTTCCTGGAAGAGTTGCATCATGCCTTCCGGCAGTTCAAAGACTTTGCGGCTGCTATTTCAAATATGGGGCAGAAGACTGAGTTACCCCAGACCAAGGGCTGTTTGGCAAATCAAAAGGATTTTGAAGTTGACTTGTTTTTAGTTTCCTTACGAAGTCTATTCCTTCATGCGCCCAGCAAGTGCAACCCCTTGCCTCTGCAGAGCCCTTTTCCGCACTCCACCAATTTCTAGCACCACTCACTGTCACACACACCACAACGCAGCTTTTTCCATCCAATTTCTGGCAGCCAGTCACTGCTTCTCACAAGTTTACAAAGACTCGTCTCTTTTCCAGCCACTTCGCTGATTTCAACTTATTTTCTACTTCTTTCTTCTCTGTTCTGTCCAGAATTTCTCTCTAAACAAGTGAAACAACAATTCTTCCGCTTCAATTCTTGCTATTTTTTTTTTCTATTTTATCTTTCAGCAGCATAAACTATGTTAGGTTTAAAATATCGTTATCCCACTATCCGATATCACTCTTACAGCGCAGCCATTTGGCTTGACTACTCCGATAATAATTCACAAATTTAACAAACTCCATTTGAATGTGAATGAAGTGCCACTCGAACAGTTTCTCTAATTAGAAAAATGCACACTAACAAAAAAACAGTTCAATTTGGACAACATAAAAAGGTTAAAAAAAAGTGACGAATACCTGGTAGCGTGAACGGAGAAGGAACAGGAACGGGGTCAGGAAGAGGGGCAGGCGTGGGATCCATGAGAGCGCGTTGTCGTTTTGAAATGTAACTTCCGGGAATGGGAGGTTGCGTTTGGTGGAATAAAGGAGGAGAAGGCGAAGGAAGGTGTCGCTTTGGCGGATTAGGGGAAGAGAGTGATAGTCTCTGTCGTTTGGGTTGTTCTTCGTCATCTGAGACATTCGAATACGCGTTCCACAGAACATCCATTTCTATTTCTCTTTCTCCGTCTCTTTCCTTGTCTAAATAATGATAACAACGATAAATAATGATAAGGTTTGGGAAATTAGAAGTGGTAGCTAATTTACAGAGTCCATGAGAGATGATGTAAAACAGAAGGTGCGTTTTGGATTAGGCGCTTATTTAAAGGTTTAGTTTTTTTTTTCTATAAGTAAAGTTAATGAACAATTGAGATACAAATTCCACGCCCCAATTGTGCTCGATTCGAAGAAGGGATTAGTTTTTATTTTAAGTGTCCGATACTCTGGTGACAAATAACATTATATAGTTGGTTTTAATAACAATATCGTCAATTATTGCTCCTTGATGAGAACCAAAAGCTGAAGTTTAATCAACCTCAAGCACTTGCACAAATAAATAAATAATTTAAAGGATGCTTTGCAAATTCCAAGCAGACTAATCACCAGGTCAAGGGCCCAAAAACTGAAAGAGGCATTGATTGGACTAATTCAAGACATTTTGACTGCGCAAACAAAGTCTAAGATTAAATTGAAGCCTAATCACGTTCTTAATTTGATATGGGCTGATGAAGGAATTAAATGAAGGAGATTTGGGCTAAAAGCAAATCATTTGAAGAGAAGGACCCACAGAAAATGCATCACCAGATTTAATTTAAGTGTAAATGGGCTATTTTGGGCTTAGGTTAAAATATGAAGAGTCACCCATTATTTTGTGGGCATATTTTAAATTTTTTATTTTGATGTATTTTGATTAAATTTCCATAGGGCTTAGAGTAGCCATGCTTAGTAAATTGTGTTTTTCGTTTTCCCATTTGATATAATAATTAGTCATCTATAAGTGTGCCAAAAAGCTGTTGTTGCATTAAATTTGGAGGCATCTAGGCTACTGAAGAGTTAGGTTAGCTTTTTAGAAGCTTAAAGGTCTACTTAAGTAAGAAAACACATGTAAACATCAACTTTGATTTTGAAATACGAATTTGAATCTGAAAATTTCAGAAGTAGAGTTTCTCTCTTGAGTTCTTCATTTGGACTTGCAACTTATAAAGGGCTGATCATCCTTGTGGCGTTTACCTTACTTTAGGGTCTTTGCTACGTTTTCTTTTCCGCAAGATAAGGGTTTTGAGTAGATCATCGTAAATCTGAATACTTAGGGATCTTGGGACATTCAACTACTCTTTGTTGTGGGTTCTGGGGTTTATTCCTAACCGAGTTCACATCATTTGGTATCAGAGCTTCGTTCATAGCAGTCAGGTTATATCTTCTACTGTTTTACTAGTTATCTTATTCTGAAATCTTTGTATCCATTATTCATTTCGTTTCTTAAAAAAAAAAACAGCATACAAAAAAAGCGAAAAAAAAGAAAAAAAAACAGCATACAAAAAAAAAGCAAAAAAAAGAGAGAAGAAGTATTATAGCATTTTGTGTTTCTGTTCTAGAAAAAAATATAGCCATATTCTGTATTCGTGGAGAATATTTCTGTATTTTAAAGTTAAGACCCTTGTTCCGAAAAGTATTGTATCATTCTGCTTGGTATTTGGCTAGATTGAGTTGTAAGACCTTTTAAGAGCTTATAGAGAGGGCTGAAAAAAAATATTCTAGAGTGTTCTGAAATTTTAGTGGAATAGAAAAAGCCAAAAATAAAGAGCAAACACGAGTGTAGAGCGTCATTCTTGAGTGTAAACACGTGAGGAACAGTGAGGAATATTTTTTTTTATCACTAACGTTTTCATTTCAGGTTTTACAAATGGCAAATAGAGAGGAAAATTCTAGAGACTCACAACCTTGATTTTACTCTTAAAGCAATGCAGCAACAATTTGAGAGATTAAATATGATGTTGGAAGATATGAGGGACAGAATGGATAGGCAAGATGAGAAATTAGCCAATCTGCAAAATGATCGATCTGATGATGGGAACAATTCAAGGCAAAATAGGAGAAATCATGGAGGGAGTGAAGATGAAGACTCTGGTAGAGAAAATAGAAGGGAGATGGAGGAGGAATATGATTTTATGATGGGTAGAAATAGGCGTAGAGGAGATAGGCGTGAGAGAAAC
>Ga0209489_105630_pt1 | contig 21417 bp, 27 predicted proteins | sample SiratrowhiteBW_FD_187527 | JGI IMG/M metagenome (GOLD analysis project Ga0209489, IMG submission 187527) | Root nodule microbial communities of legume samples collected from California, USA - Siratro white BW (SPAdes) (version 2) | ecosystem: Host-associated > Plants > Roots > Nodule | place...
ATAAAAAAAAAAAAAAAAAAACACTATTGGATGCCATTAACTGCTAGAATTGGTTTATCCTTAAAATAAAGAACTTTATAAGGTATAGCAAAATTATGAAAACATGATATACTAACATATAAATACTATTTTTCTTTATTACTCTATTATTCGCACATTCAGGTTGTGTGTACAAATAGTAACTACTAAAAGAGAGGAGAAAGAGAAAAACAGATTGAGTAATATAGAATCTTAGGAGTGAAGAGGCAAATAAAATAAATGGGACCAATACCAGCTTCTTTTCCCCTCATTGCTACACTTGCAAAGAAATGACATGGCCACAACCCTAACATACCCAATCCAAACGACATTGTTTTATTTATTTATTAGTTTAGAAACTTGTATTTTAGTTTCAACACGGACTTTTTAAACTTTGACTTCAGACCATCATTTTAACCTTGATATTTAAGTAATGTCTAGTATCAAATAAAAAATATTCATTTGCTATGATTATTATATTTATTCCAACCAATGTTTAATATCTTTTTATGACAATATATATTATAAAAATAGTAAAACATGTTCTAGTTTTTCAAATACAAATATTTAATTAATATATATATATAGTAAATTTAATGGAAGAATATTTATTAAAAATTTTAGTATATAACATTTTAATAGCATAATATTTAAAGAAATATAATATTTTAATAAAATAATATTATTTTTTAGTTTCAAATGGAAGTAAATTATTGTTTGCAGTGTCAAAGTATCACTGCTCTAAGAATAAATATACTTTCACACTACTGTACAAAAGAGGATAATATGAGAATAAAAATTGTACCTCCTTCAAAGTAATGCCACAAAGGGAGAGGGGGGAATTGGCAGGCTGACCCACTGAAAGTACAAAATGTTCAATTGATATGAAGTGTACCATTTGACTGTGTAACCTTGAGATATATCAATAATCTAAAAGATTGGGACTAGGAGCTGAAAAAAAGAGATTTGGTTACTCAGACAATCAATAATATTAATCTCATGTGGGAGAATTTGTCTTCACTGCCATGTTCTTTGAAAGGATTGTGTTAAATCACATAACCACCACAACCACCTTTTACGTTTTCAGGCAATTAATCAGGTTCATTCTTGTCTTGCAATAGTAAAATGTAATACTTTGAAATTAAATGGCAAAAATGACACATTGCAAACCCTAACCATCTGTTTTTAACCTTAATGAGACTATTTCTTATTTATTTTTCACATAATAATGTGATTGATAAGTTGAATCTCCTTCCCATAAGAAGATGATTTGTAATGCTTGCCAAGAAAGACATTCCAGAGACAATTGTAATCTACAGCAGAGACTAAAAATCCATCAAAATGAAACATAAAAGTAATGATAAAGTGTAAGCTAACGGACCTTGCCATTCACCTTAGCAACAAACTGCTCCATAATACCATCTGCTTTCAACCTTTGAGAAATCAGGTCACACAAGAGCAAGGCAATCTGGAAATAAAAGAAGACATAATTATAATTTGGTAAGTTCATAGTAAAAAAAACATACTTGTCTCCAAGCCCTTTGTCTTGGATGCAATCCACAGTAACCAAGATCCTTCTTAATATCCGAGACAAGAAGAACCTTGAAGAAATAGATTGTAATAAAAACGTGAGCATAAATGATGATATTAGCTGGTCTGGTTGGTAACTTTAAAGAGAACTGAACAAAAATGAACCTTGCCATTGGCTTTTGCAAGTTTGTCACAAATAGCTTTCATTTGAGGTGAATAATCCTTTAGATGAACATCTGTTTTGGAACGTGGTTCCATCTGCATCCTCCTCCTCGTCATCTGGGGAGTTGAATTTAGTAATTTCAAACTCAAACCTTTTTTGACAGGCAAGTTGTTACGCATAGCGACGTAAGTATACTAAATGGGTAGTTACACATGGATTAATAATCTTCTCAATTGCAGAGCGCTTGACAATTAAACCTTGACACTCAAGACTCCTCAACACATAGTGTAAGTTATTGGCATCAATATGCAACTGTTTAGCAAGCTGAGTTTGAGTAATACCATTGCCTCTAGCATTAGCAAGAAGGTGAAAGACATGCGTTTGAGCATGTTGGAGTGATTGCGATTCGTACAGAACAACAAAGTTGTCAACAAGGTTCGATTGAGGAAATATCTTTAAATTGAGCTTCTGAGCATCCTCCAATTCCGAAGAAGATGGTCGTGGTTCAAAACGGAGACCCAGAATCCGGAGCAGGTTCGTCCATATGGCTCTTCTAACGGTGCGATTGAGATAGAGATTGGATGGATGAAAGACTGGGTGAGCCTTGCAGTTTGACCCATAAGGCTGCAAGAGTGACCCCATCTTCAATCCCACCACAGATCTCTTCCACCGCCGCATTGACAACAGAGTCCGTTATCTTCTCTACACTCTAGTTAGTGATTTGATAAGATGAAACCAACCAATAATGCCCAAAACTGGGACAAGGCAGTCTAATCCCTAAATTTCTTCTTCCTTTATGCAATGCTCTCAACAAAATAAGCTGAATCAAACAAACAATTAAGTGAAGATCTACTAACAATGTGATACACTTCTACAATACGAAGTCATAAAACAAACCTTTGCACCATCCACCATCCACGGTTTGAGCTCCACTCCGGAAGCCCTAGGACCGCCACAACACCGCTTATGTGGTGGAACAGAAACGGCGTGTTGGAGGAAGACAAGAAGTTTATGCGATTCTTTCTTTCTTCTCTATATGCCAGGCCTAATCGGCATATATTAAAGTGAGAGTATTTCAAATTATAGATCCGCGCCAAATAATTTGACCCTGGATAAAAAATGGTGTGAAACTACTTTTCTTCTTGTGACAGTAAGGTAATTTAAAAGTTTTAATTTAAAATTATAATCTATTCCCATTATATTATGATAATAATAAATAGAAAGTTGTTTCAGTCTTTTTATTTAAAATTTTAAAATAGTTACTGTTAATATATATTTTTTTCAATTTTAACTATTATTAACAATTTACATATATATATATATATATATATATATATATTAATTCATATAATAAAAGAATAAAATTTTTTAGGAGAAAAATAAATTTAAAAATAAAGGATAAAATAAAATATGAATTATTTTATAAAATATAAATATTTGAAAATTGAAAAAAGAATTATTTCAAAATTAGGTGATTTGATTAATGGTATAAGAAAAGTAGTAAAAATGTAGATTTTTTTATGTTTGTTATAGCAAAAGTTATAATTAAAAGATAAAATGTTACGAAAATTATTAAAATAAAAACTTATTATAAAAATTATAAAATAGATATTTTTAACTTTTTATAATATTATAATTATTGCGTACTTAACAATAATTATTATTTATTATATATTTATAAATAATTTTTCTGACAAAATCTATTTTGCTTGTGGTTGTTAAGTGTTGGGGTCAGGCATTGGTGTAGGTGTCGCGGTGTCAGATGTCTGATGTCATGTGTCAGGTGTAAGGATTTTTAGGATTTTGTAGGGTTTAAGGCTCAGGCATAGGATTTATGGTTATTTAGGATATAGAGAAAAAGACTTAGGTTTTTTAGTGTTTAGGGTTTAAAGTTTAAATAACTTTAGGGTTTAGGTTTTTCGGATTTTTTAGGGTTTAGGTTTTTTAACTGTTTAGTGTTTTCTAGAGTTTAAGGTTTATGAGAGTTTAAGTTTTTAGGGTTTATGGTTTACATGGGTTTAGGGATTAAGGTTTTTTGTTTTTTAAGGGTTTAGGGTTTGGCGTGTCGGTGTCGGGTGTCGATGTTGGGGTCGAGTGTCGGTGTCGGTGGTGGGATGTCAGTATTTAGGGTTTATGATTTGGGGTTTCAGTTTATGTTTTTGGGTTTGGGGTTTGCGGTTTGGGCTTTAGGGGATGAGGTTTCAGGGGTCGGGGGTCAGAGTATAAGGTTCGCGGTTTCAGGTTTCAGGTTCAGGGTTATGGGTTTTGAGTTTCGGGTTTTGGGTTCAGGGTTCCGGGTTCAAGGTTCAGGGTTTAGGGTTTTGGGTTCAGGGTTGAAGGTTCGGGGTTTGGGGAGTTCGAGGTTCGGGGTTTCAGGGCTCAGGTCTGAAGGCTTAGGGATTGGGGCTTTTGGTTTAGGGCTTGGGGTTTTGGCTCGGTAGGGTTAGGTTCGGTTTGGTTTGGTTCGTTCGGGTTGGTTCGATCTGGTTTGTTTGGTTCGGTCAGGTGTGGTTTGGTTCGGTTTGGTTCATATCGGTTCGGTCCGGTCTGGTTCGATTTGGTTCGGTTCTCTGATTTGGTCTGGATTGGTTTGGTTTGCTTGATTTCAGTTCGATTCGATTCGGTAAGGTTCGGTTCGATTCGGTATGGTTCAGTTCGATTCGGTACGATTCAGTTCGGTCTGGTTCGGTTTATAGTTTAGGTTTAGGACTTAAGGTTTGGTTTGGTCTGGTTCGATTTAGTGTGGTACAATTTGGTGTGGATCGATTTGGTTTGGTGCGATTTGGTGTCATGTGGTTTGGTCTGGTTTAATTTGGTGTGGTTAGATTTGGTCTGGTTCGGTTTGGTTTGGTTCTATTCGGTTTTTTGTGGTTCGGTTTGGTTCTTTCTCGTTCGGTACGGTTCATTTTGGTGTGGTTCAGTTTGATGTGGTTAGATTTGGTCTGGTTCGGTTTGATTGGGTTCGGTTGGTTTTGGTTCGATTCGCTTGAGTTTGGTTTGGTTTGGTTCGTTCTGGTTTGGTTCGGTTCTATCTGGTTTGTTTGGGTTCGGTCAGGTCTAGTTTGGTTCATTCGGTCTAGTTTGGTCCGGTCAGGTACGGTTCGGTCTTGTTCGGTTCGGTCTGGTTGAGTTCGGTCTGGTTTGGTTCCTTTTGGTTCGCTGGGTTTGATCTGGTTTGCTTGGGTTCAGTTTGGTTCGGTTAGGTCCGATTTGGTTCGGTCCAATCTTGTTCGATTGGGTTCGGTTCGTTCTGGTGCATTCCGATTTGGTTCGGTCAGGTTCGGTCTGGTATGATTCAGTTAGTTCTAGATATTCACCTAATTAAAATACTTTCTTAGATCCCACCGACCAGGTCCTTGCCTTTCGGTCTGGTCTGGTTGGGTTCGGACTGGTTCGCTTGAGTTCGGCTGGGTTTGATTCGGTAGGGTTGGGCTCGGTTCGGTAGGGTTTAGTTTGATCTGGTTCGCTTCAGGGTTTCGTTTGGTCTGGTTTGGTTCGGTGTGGTGCAGTTTGCTATGGTTCGGTTTGGTGTGGTTAGATTTGGTCTTGGTTGGTTTGGTTCGGTTGGTTTCGGTTCGGTTCGATTCGGTTTGGTTTGGTTCGGTAGAGTTTAGTTCGCTTGAGTTCGGTTGGGTTCTGTATAGTCTGGTTCTGTTTGGTGTAGTTTCGTTCAGTTCATTCTTGTTTGGTTCGCTCTGGTTTGGTCTTGTCTGATTCGGTTAGGTTTGCTTTTGCTCGGTCTGTTCTTGTTCGATTTTGTCTAGTCTGGTTCGTTTCGGTCCGGTTTAGCCTCGTTTGGTTCGGTCCGGTCTGGTTTAGTTTGGTCTAGTTTGATTAGGTTTGCTTCGGTTTGATCTGATTTGGTTAGGTTTGCTTCGGTTTGATCTGGTTCGGTCCGGTCTGGTTCAACCTGGTTTAGCAAACTGAACCAAACCAACCGAACTAGACCAGACCGAACCACACCAGATCAAGTTGAATCGAACCAGACCAGACTGAATCCAACCGAACCAGACTGAACGGAACCAGACCGAACCAAACCGCACTAGATCAAGTCAAACTGAACCAGACCAGAGCGAGCCCAACCGAACCAGACCGAACCGAACTAGACTAGACCAAACTAGACTGAACCGAACTGGATCAAATCAAACGAGACCGGACCGAACCAGACTAGACCTAATCGAACCAGATCAAACCGAACCAAACCAAAATGAGTCAAACCGAACCAGACCGGGCCGAACCCAAGCGAACCAAAATGAACTGAACCAGACCGGACCAAACCAGACCAGACTGGACCAAACCAGACCAGACCAAAACAAACCAGACCGAGTTGAACTGAACCAGACTAGATCGAAACCAAGCGAACCAGATCGAACCCAACCCAACCCAACCAGATCAAGACAAACCGAGTAAGACAGAACCGGATCGGACGCAACCAAATAAGACCGAACCAGACTGCACCCAACCAAATCGGACCCAACCAGATCGAACTCAACCATATGAGACTGAAGCAGACCGAACCGAACCGAACCGAATCGAACCAGACCAGACCTAACCCAAGTGAACCAGATTGAACCAAACCAGACCAGATCAAACCTAACCAGACTGTACCGAACTAGACCAAACTGAACTGAACCAGACCGAGTCGAACCGAAACAGACAAGATCGAATCAAAGCGAACCAGAACGAACCAAACCAAACCAAACCAAACACAAGTGAAACAGACTGAACCGAACTGAACCAGACCGGACTGAACCAGAACGTACCAAACCAGGTCGTATCAAACCAGGTCGTATCGAACCAGACTGAATCGAACTGAACCAGATCGAGTTGAATCAAAACAGACCAGATCGAACCCAAACCATCCGGACCGAAACAAACCAAACTGGACCAAACCACAGCAGAATGAACCGAACAAGACTGAACCAAACCGGATCGAACCAGACCAGACTGAACCAAATTAAACCGAACCAGACCAGACCGAACAAACAAAACCAGAATAAACCAAACCAAAGTGAACCAAACCGAAACGAACCTGACCAAACTGAACCAGATCAGACCAAATCCAACCAGACCGAACTGAACCCAAGCGAACCAGACCCAACCGAACCAATTTGAACTGAACCACACCAAACCAAACCTAAGCGAACCAGACAGAACCGAACTTAACTGAACCAAAACCAACCGAACCTAATCAAACCGAACCAGACCAAATCCAACCACACCAAACACACCGAACCGAACCATACCGAAACAGAACTAACCGAACCCATGCGAACTGAACCAGATTGAGTTGAATCCTACCGAACCGAACTGAACCTTATTCAATCAAACCCAACTGAACTCAAGCGAACTGAACCGAACCAGATCGAACCACCACAAATCAGACCACACCGAACAAGACCAGATTAAACCAGACCGAAACAAACCAGACCGGACCGAACAAGACCAGACTAAACCTGAACCGACCGAAACGAACCAAACCTAACCTAATTATATCGAACCAAACCAGTCATAACCAAACCCAACCAGACCAAACCGAACCTAAGCGAACCAGATCGAACTGAACCAGAAAGAACCAAACCAAACTGAAGTCAAGCGATCAGAACCAAACCAAAACCAACCGAACCCAACCAAACCAGACCAGACCAAACCGAATTCGATCAAGCCGAACCAGATTGAACCAATCAGAACCGAATTGAATCATCCCAAGTCGAACCGAACAGGACCGAACCAAACCCAAGCAAACCAAACAGAAATGAACCAGACCAGACCAGATTGGACGGAACAGGACCGGATTGGACCGAACCAGACTGGACCGAACCATATCAGACCAAACCTGATCAGTGCGAACCAAATCAAACTGAAAACAACCGAACCAGATCGTACTAAACCCAGCCGGATTGAACTCAAGCCAGCCTGACTAAAACTAAATAGATTAGAATGAACCAGACCGAACCGCACCGAAGCAAACAAAACTAGATCAAACTGAACCAGACTGGACCGTACCGGATCGAACCATACTAGACTGAACCGGATTGAACCAAACCCAATCGAACCGAACCAGACTGAACCGATCACAGGCAAACAAAATCGAACAAGACTGGACCACATCAAACTAGACCCAAGCGAACCAGACCAAATCCCGAACCATGAACCCTGGACCCCGAACCATCAACCCCGAACCCTTAACCGCAACGCTAACCATTAACTCAAAACGCTAACCCCAAACTGCAAACCCTAAACCCTAAACCCTAAACCTGAAGCCCGAACCAGACTGATCTAGTTTGGTTTGGTCTCGTTTAGTTTTGACTGGTCTCGTTTGGTTCGGTCTGGTTCGCTTGGGTTAGGTTCAGTTCTGTCTGATTTGGTTCGGTTTGGTCGGGTTCAGACCGTTCTGGTTCGGTCTAGTTTGGTCTTTTCTTTTTTAATATGGTTGTGTTAGGTTTACTTCAGTTCGGTCTGGTTCGATTCAATGTGGTTGAGTATGGTTCGGTCCGTCTAGTTCAGTTTTGTTCAGTCTGGTTCGGTTCGGTTCAATTGGATTCGGTTCAGTTTTTTCTAGTTCAGTCTGGTCTGGTTCGTTTCGGTCTAGTTCGTTTGGATTCGGTCTGTTCTGGTTTGATCCGATTTGGTTTGATTGGGTTTGGTATGATCTGGTTCAGTATGGTCTAGTTCGGTTTTGTGTAGTTTGGTTCAGTTCATTGTTGTTTGGTTCGGTCTTGTTCGCTTGGGTTCGTTTCGGTCTAGTTTTGTTCGATTTGGTCTGGTTCATTTCGGTTTGATTCGGTCTGGTTCGATTCAATCCAATTTTGTCTTATCTGGTTTAGTTAGGTTTGCTTCTGTTCAATCTGGTGTGGTTTGACCTGGTTCGGTTCGGTCTGATTCATTCTGGTTCGATTCGGTCTGATTCATTCTGGTTCGATTCGGTATGATTCATTTTGGTTTGCTTCTATTCAGTCTGGTCTGGTTCGATTCTATCTTGTCCGGTCCAGTCTGGTTTAGTCTGGTCTGGTTCGATCTGATCTAGTTCGCTTAGTTTCGGTTTGGTTCGGTTTGTATCAGTTCGATCCGGTCTAGTTTGGTTTGGTTTGGTCTGGTTCTATTTGTTTGGTTCGATTTGATTCATTCTGGTTTGGTTTGGTCTGATTCATTCTGGTTCGGTTCGGTTTGGTTGGGTCTTGTTTGGTTCGGTCAGGTTTGCTTTTGTTCGGTCTGGTCTGGTTCGATCAGGGTCGGTTTGGTCGGGTTTAGCCAGAACTGGTTTGGTCTATTTCGATGCGGTCTAGTCTAACTTGATCTTGTCTTGTTTGGTTTGGTTCAATTTGGTCTGGTTCGTTTCGGTCTGATTGGTTCGCTTGGTTTCGGTCCAGTCTGGTTCAGTTCGACTCAGTCTGGTCGGTTTGGTCCAGTCTGGTTCAGTTTGTTCTGGTTCGGGTTCGATCTGGTTTGGTCTTCTTTGGTTCGGTTAGGTCTGCTTCTGTTCGGTTTGGTCTGGTTCGATTCTGTCTAGTCTGGTTTGGTCCGGTCTGGTTTAGCCTGGTCTGGTTCGGTCTGGTCTTGTTTAGTTTAATTCAGTCTGGTTTAGTCGATCTGCTTCGTTTCGGTTTAGTTCGATTCGGTTCGGCATGGGTCGGTTTGGTCTGGTTTGGCCCAAACTGGTTCAGTTCGGATTGGTTCGGTCTATTTCGGTGCGGTCTGGTCCAGTCCAGTCTGGTCTGGTTTGATCTTGTCTTGTTCGGTTCGGTCTGGTTCAATTTGGTTTGGTTCGAGCTGGTTCGGTTAGGTTTGCTTCAGTTCGGTGTGGTTCGGTCTGGTCTGGTTCAGTCTGGTTTGTAAACTTAGATTTGCATCTACTTACAAACTATTACAAAATCTTATTTGTAATAGATGTGGGACTTTTGCAGATTATTAATGGTAGGTAGTAAAGGTGTTGCAGAGCCCACATCTATTAAAAATAAGGTTTTTTAATTGTTTATAAGTGGGTGCAAATCTCATTTTACAAACTAGACTAAACTAAACCAAACCACATTTAACCGAACCAGACCAGCCTGAACCGTACCAAACCAGACAGACTAGACGAGATCGAACCCAACCAAACCAAACCAAGCCAGAACAAACAGAACCAGACCGAAACGAACCAGACCAAACCAAACCATACTAGATCGAACCAGACTAGACTAGAACGAATTGGAATGGATCAAGTCGAACCGAACCAGACCAGACCGAACCTAACCGAACCAGACTGAACCGAACCAAATCAGACCGAACTAAACCGGACCAGACTTAACTAAACCAAACCAGATCAAACACAAGTGAACCAGACTGACCCAAACCAGAACGAATCGAACCAGACCAAACCAAACTAGACTGAACCGAACCATACTGGATTGAACTAGACTGAACCAAACTAGAACGAATCAAAGCAGACCGAACCAAACTAGACTGAACCGAACCGAACCATACTGGACCGAACCAGACCAATCTAGTGTGGTTCTGTCCGGTTTGGTTTTGTCCAGTATGGTTTGGTTTGGTCTTGTTCAGTTCGGGTTGAACTAGACTGAACTAGCCTCAACCAGACCAGACCGAACCAAAGCAAACCTAACCAAACTAGACCAAACCAAACCAAACCAGACCGAATCGAACAAGACAAGACCAAACTGGAGCATACCGCAACGAAATAGACTGAACCAGACTGAACCAATCCGAACCAAATCAGTCCGGGCCAAACCTGTCCAAACCGACCCAAACCGAACCGAATCGAACCAGACCGAATCGAATCAGACTGACTGAACCAAACTAAACCAGATCGGACTGAACTAGACTAGGCTAAACCAGATTGGACCAAAGTATACTAGATAGAATCAAACCAGACCAGACCGAACAGAAGCAAAACTAACCCAATCAGACTAGACCAAACCGAACCGAACCAAACAAGAATGAATCAAGCCAAACTTCACCAAACCAAACCAAACCATATAGAACCCAAGCAAACTAGATTGGTTCGAACCAGATCGGGTCGAACCAGATCGGGTCGAACCAGATCGGGTCGAACCAGATCAGGTCGAACCAGATCGGGTTTAACTAGATCGGATCAAATCCAAGCGAACCTGACTGAAATGAACCAGACCAGACTGAACCATACCAAACGAAATCGAATCAAATCGAATCGAACCAGACTGAAACGAACGAAACCAGACTGAACCAACCATACCGGACCAAAGCTGAACAAAACTGAACCAAATGGACCAAACCAAACAGAACCATTCTGAACAAGACAAGACCAAACCAGACCGAACCAGAGTGGTCTGACCCCGACCGAACCGAACTGAGTCAGATAGAATTAAACTAAACCGAACCAAACCCAAGTGAACCAGACCAAACTGAACCAGACTGGACCAAACTGATCTAGATGGAACCAATCCGAACCAAGCCAGACCAGACCGAACCCAAGCGAACCAAATCCGATTGAACTGGATCGAACCAAATCCAAGCGCACTAGACCGGAGCAAAATAGATCAGTTTGGTTCGGGCTTCAGGTTTAGGGTTAAGGGTTCAATTTAGTTCGGTTTGGTTCGGTTCTATTAAGTTTGGTTTTGGTTTTGATTCGATTTGGTTGGGCTCGGTTCGGTTCGGGTCAGTTGGGTTTAGTTTGGTTTGGTTAGGTTCTATTCAATTTTGTTCGGTTTGGTTAGGTTTGGTTAAGTTGGGTTCGATGCAGATTTGTTGGGTGCATTTTGGTTTCTGTCCGGTACAGATCGATTCTTTCTGGTTTGGCACATTTTGGATAGGTGCGATTCAATTTAGTTTTGTTTGGTCCAGTTGGGTTAGCTTTGGCTCAGTTTGGTTCGATTTGGTTTAGTTTGGTTAAGTCCGGTTTAGATCGGTTTGGTGTGATTGGGTTCGGTTCAGTTTGGTTGGGTTTACTTTGGTTTGTTTGGTTGGGTTTGGTTTACTTTGGTTTGGTTTGATTCGGTTCGGTTTACTATAGTTTGGTTTGGTTCAGTCCAGTTTAGTTTGGTCTGATTTAGTCTAGTTCGGTTTGATTTGGTATTGTTGCGTTGTGTTTCGTTTGGGCTAGTTTGTTTTTATTTGGTTAGGGTCAGTTTGGTTTGGTTCAGTTTAGTTTGGTTTGGTTCAGTTTAGTTTAGTCTGGTTCGATTAGGTTGGATCTGGCTGGGTCCGATCCGATTCGATTGGACTGGGTCTTCTTTGGTCTAGTTTAGTTTGTTCTGGTTCGGTTTGATCAGGTTCGGTTGGGTTTGGTTAAGTCTAGTTTGGTTTGGTGTGGTATGGTTTGGTTTGGTTCAGTTTGAATGGTTTTCGGTTGGGATTGGTTAGGTTTGCTTTGGTTTGATTCGATTCAGTTCGGTTGGGTTTTATTCGATGGGGTTCGATTCGGTTTGGTGAGGTTAGATTTGGTTTGGTTGGGTTTGGTTAGTTTTGGTTTGGTTCGGTTCGGTTGAGCTCGGTGTGGTTTTGTTCTGTTTGGTTCGCTTAGGTTTGGTCTAGTTCGATTTGGTCTGGTTATGTCTGGTTCGGTTCGGTCAGGTTTAGTTAGGTCTGGTTCGATTTGGTCTGGTTCGATTCGATTTGGTTCAGTCCGTTTAGGGGTCGATTCGGTCGGGTTCGGCTCGGTCTGGTTCAGTTTTGTTTGGTTCGGTTTGGTCTGGTTCGATTTTGGTCTGGTTCGGTTTGGTCTCGTTCGATTTTGGTCTGGTTCGGTTTGGTTTGGTTCGGTTTGGTCTGGTTTGGTTTGGTCTGGTTCAGTCTAGTCTGGTTTGGTTTGGTTCGGTTTGGTTTCGTTTGCTTGAGTTCGGTTGGGTTCGATTCGGTAGGGTTTGGTACGGTATGGTTCGGTTCATTGTAGTTCGGTTTGGTACTGTTAGATTTGGTCTGGTTCGGTTTGATTAGGTTCAGTTGGTTTGGTTCGGTTCGATTTGTTCTGGTTCGGGTCAGTCTGGTTCAATTGGATTTGGTCTAGTCTGGTTCGATACGGTGTGGTTCGATACGGTCTGGTTCGGTTTGATCTGGTTCGTTTTGGTCTATTTTGCTTGGGTTCGGCTCGGTCTGATCTGGTTTGCTTGGCTTCGGTCTGGTCTGGTTCAGTCCAATCTGGTTAACTCCAATTTGGTTAACTCCAATTTGGTTAGGTTCAGTCTGATTCGGTTCGATCTGGTTCAATTCGGTCCGGTTTGGTTCGGTCCGGTCTTGTTCAGTTCAATTTGATTTGGTTTGGTCTAGTCTGGTTTGGTTCGATTTGGTCTGGTTTGGCTCGGTCTGGTTCGGTTCGATCTAGTTCGGTTCAGTCCATTCCGGTTAAGCCCGATCTGGTTTGGTCAGGTCTCTTTCGATTTGGTTCAGTCTGGTTTGATTCGATTTGTTCTGGTTCGTTTCAGTTTTGTGTGATTCGTTCGTTCTGGTCTGGTTCGGTTTGGTCTGGTTCGGTTTGGTCTTGTTCAGTTCGGTTTGGTTTGGTTTGGTTCAGTTTGGTTCGGTTCGGCCTGGTCTGGGTCGGTCTGGTTCGCTTGGGTTTGGTTCGGTTTGGTCTGGTTTGGTTAGGGTTTAGGGTTTTGATCCGATCTCTTTCGATTCAGTTTAGTCTGTTTCGATTTGATTCGTGGTTTGGTTCGGTTCGGTCTGGTCTAGTCTGGTTCGGTTTGGTCCAATTCGGTTAAGCCTGGTCGGGTTCGATCCGATCTCTTTCGATTTGGTTTAGTCTAGTTCGATTTGGTTTGTTTTGGTTCGTTACGGTTTTGTCTGGTTCGGTTCGTTCTGGTTTGGTTCGTTCTGGTTTGTTTCAGTTTGGTCTGCTCTGGGTCTGTTTGGTATAGTCCAGTTCGGTCTGGTCCACTTTTGTCTTGTTCAGCTCGGTCTGGTCTGATTCGGTTCGGTCTTGTCTGATTCGGTTCGGTCTGGTCCAGTTTTGTCTTGTTCAGCTCGGTCTGGTCTGATTCGGTTCGGTCTTGTCTGATTCAGTTCGGTCTGGTCTGGTTCGCTTGGGTTCGGTTTGGTTTGGTTTGATTTGGTATGGTTCGATTAGGTTTGCTTCGGTTCGGTTTGGTCTAGTCTAGTTTGGTCTGGTTTTGTTGTGGGCTGGGTCGGTTCGGTTCGATCTGGTTCGGTCTGGTCAGTCTGGTTTGGTGCGGTCCATTCCATTTAAGCCCGGTCGGATTGGGTTCAGTCTCTTTCGATTTGGTTGAGTCTGGTTTGATTCGTTCTGGTTTGTTTCAGTTTTGTCTGGTTCGGATCGTTCTGGTCTGTTTTGATTTAGTGTGGTTCGGTTCGGTCTGGTTCAGTCCGGTCTGGTCTGTTTCAGTTCAGTCTTGTTTGGTCTGGTTTAGTTTGGTCTGGTCTAGTTCGGTTCGGTTCAGTTTGGTTTGGTTTGGTTCGGTTTAGCCTGATTTCGTTGTAGCCTGGTTCGGTTTGGTCTGGTTTGGTTCGGTCCATTCTGGTCTGGCTGGTGTAGTCTGGTTCGGTTTGTTTCGGTCTGGTCTAGTCTGGTTCGGTTCGGTTCAATTTGGTATGGTCCAGTTCTGTTCAATTCGGTTTGGTCTGGTTTCATTGTGGCCTGGTTCTGTTTGTTTTGGTTTGGTTCGGTTTGTTCCGATTTGGTTTGGTCTGTTTCAGTTTGGTTTGGTCTGGTTCGGTTATGTTCAGTCTGGTCCGGTTCGGTTCAGTTTGGTTTTATTGGTGTGATTTGGTTTAGTTCGGTGTGGTCTGGGTTGGTCTGGTTCGGTTCGGTTAGGGTTCATTATGGCCTGGTTCGGTTTGGTTTGGTTTGGTCTGGTTTCTTTGTGGCCTGGTTTGGTGCAGTTCAATTCGGTCTGGTTCGGTGCAGTTCAGTTCGGTCTGGTCCGGTTCGATCTGGTTCAGTTCAGTCTGGTCCGGTTCAGTTCGGTCTGGTTCGATCTGGTCTCGTTTGGTCTAGTCCGGTCTGGTTCGGTTCAGTCTGGTCTGGTTCGCTTTGGTTCTATTTGGTTTGGTCTAATTCAGTTTGGTTAAGTTCAATTTGGTCTGGTATGGTCTGGTGTAGTCTGGTTCGGTTTGGTTTGACCGAACAGGACTGGAGCGAACCGAACCGAACCGAACCAGAGCAAACCGAACCGAACCAGAGCAAACTGAACCTAACCAAACCACAAAGAAACCAGACTGGACCGAACCGAACCGAACAAGACCAGACCAGACCAAACCGAACCAGACCAGATCAAACCAAACCGAACTGAACCGAACTAGACTAGAGCAGACCAAAACGAACCGAACAGGACCAGACTAGACCAGATCCAACCGAACAGACCAGACCAGATCGAACTGAACCGAACCAGACCACAACGAACCAAGACCAAAACAAACCGAACCTAACGAGAGCAAACTGAACCGAATCGAATCAGACCAGACCACACCACACCACATCGAACCGAACCAAACCAGTCCAAACCAGACTGGACCGAACCAGACCGGATCGAAGCGAACCGAACATGACCGGACTTAACCACACCGGACTGAACCACACCGGATTGAACCAGACTAGACTGAACCAAACCAGACCGAACCGAACGGAACCGAACCAGACTAGACCGAACCAAACGGAACCGAACTAGACCAGACCGAACCGAACCAAACCAAACCGAACCAGACTAGACCGAACCGAACTAGACCAAACAGAACCGAGTTTGCTTGAGTGCGATTGGGTTCGATTCGGTAGGGTTCAGTCTGGTTTGGTTCGGTTCCTTTCTGGTTCAGTTCGGTCTGGTTTGGTGTGGTCTAGTCTATTTTGGTTTGGTCTGGGTTGATTCGGTTCGTTTTGGTTCGGGTCAGTCTAGATCGATTGAGTTTGGTTTAGTCTGGTTCGGTACGGTCTAGTTCGGTATGGTCTAGTTCGATTCGATCTGGTTCGGTTCGGGGTAGTTCGTTTTGGCCCGTTTCGCTTGGGTTCGGTCCGATCTAGTCTAGTGTGGTTTTGTTCAGTTTGGTTCGCTTAGCTCCGATTTAGTTCAGTTTGGTTTGGTTCGAATGGGTTCAGTTCGGTTAAGCCCGGTCTTGTTCGGTCTGGTCTGGTCTGGTCTGGTTCGGTTCGGTCTGGTTTGGTTCGGGTCGGTCTGGTCTGGTTTGGTTCAGTTTGGTCTGGTTCGTTTCGGTTCGGTTTGGTTTGGTATGATTTCGCTGTAGCCTGGTTCGGTTCGATCCGGTCTGGTCTGGTTTGTTCTGGTCTGGTTCGATTCGGTCTGGTATACTGTGGTTGGGTTCGGTCCGGTCCAGTCTGGTTCGGTTCGGTTTGGTCTTGTCCACTTCGGTTGAGATCAATTTAGTCTGGTTTGGTTGTGGCCTGGTTCAATTTGTTCTGGTTTGGGTCAGTTTGGTGTGGTTTTGTTGTGGCCTGGTTCAGTTTGTTCTGGTTCGGTTCAGTTTGGTCCGGTTCGATTCAGTTCGGTTCGATTTGGTCTGATTCGGTTCAGTTCGTTCTGGTCTCGTTCGGTTCGATTTGGTTTGGTTCGGTTCGGTTCGGTCTTGTGTGATTATGGTCTGGTTCGGTTTGGTCAGGTCTGGTCTAGTTCGATTTGTTTGGTTTGGTCTGGTTCTGTTCGGTTTTGTTTGGTTTGGTTTTGTTGTGGTCTGGTTCGGGTCCGCTCAGTTTGGTCTGGTTTTGTTGTGGCCTGGTTCGGTTTAGTCTGGTCTGGTTCGGTTCGGCCTAGTCTGGTTCGCTTGGGCTTTGTTTCGACTTGGTCTGATTCATTTTGGTTAAGTTCAGTTTGGTCTAGTTTGATTTTGTCTGGTTTGGTCTGGTTTCGTTGTGGCCTGGTTTGGTTCGATCTGGTTCGGTTGGGTGTGGTCTGCTTTGGTTAGGTCTGGCTCGGTTTGATTGGGTTCAATTGGTTTGGTTCGGCTGGATCCAGTATAGTTCATTTTGGTCTGTTGTACATGGCTTCGGTTCGGTCTAATCTGGCTTGCTTGGGTTCAGTCTGGTTTGATTCGGTTCGGTCTGGTTTGATTCAGTCCAGTGAGGTTCGGTCCGGTCTTGTTCGGTCCGATTTGATTTGGTTTGGTCTAGTCTGGTTTGGTTCGGTTTGGTCGGGTTTGGCTCGGTCAGGTTCGTTTCGATCTGGTTCGGTCTGGTTCGGTTCGGCCCATTCCGATTATGCCCGGTTTGGTCCGGTCTGGTTCGGTTCAATTCGGTTTGGTCTTGTCTGGTTCGTTTCGGTTCGGTTTGGTCTGGTTCGGTTTGGTTCGATTCGGTCTTGTTTCGGTATGGTTTGGTTCGGTTCCGTCTGGTCTCGGCTGGTCTGGTTCGGTTCAGTTCGGTTTGCTCCGGTTCTGTTCAGTTCGGTTTGCTCCGGTTCGGTTCAGTTCGATTTGGTCTGGTCTGGTTCGGTTCGGTTCGGTTTGGTCTGGTCTGCTCTGATTTGGTTCGTTTCGGTCTGGGCCTGTTTGGTTCGGTCTGGTCTGGTTTTGTTGTGGCCTGGTTCGGTTCGGTTCGTTTCGGTTTGGTTTGGTCCAGTTCGGTCTGGTTCGGTTCGGTTCGGTCTGATCTGGTTCGGTTCTGTGTGGTCTGGTATGGTTCCGTTTGGTCTGCTCTTGTTCAGTTGGTTCTGTTCTGGTTCAGTTCGGTCTGGTTCAGTTTGGTAATGTTCGGTTTGGTCTGGTTTGGTGCGGTCCGGTCGGGTTCGGTCGTATTCGATTCGGTCCGTTCGGTACGGTTCAGTTTGGTTTGGTCTGGTCTAGTTTCGTTATGGTTTGGTTCGGTTCGGTCTGGTCCGTTTCAGTACGGTTTAGTCTGGTTTCGTTGTGGCCAGGTTCAGTTCAGTTTGGTTTGGTATGGTGCGGTTCTGTTCTGTTCGGTCTGGTTTCGGTATAATCTAGTTCGATTCGGTCTTGTCTAGCGTCCGTCTGGTCGGGTTCGGTTCGGTTCGGTCCGGTTTGGTTTGGTCCAGTCTGGTCTAGTTCGGTTCGGTCTTGTCTGGTTCGGTTCTGTTTGGTTTGGTTCTGTCTGGTTCAGTTCCGTGTGGTTCGGTTCGTTTAGTCCGGTGTGGTCTGGTTCGGTTTGTTTTGGTGCGGTCCGGTCCGGTCAGGTTCAATCCGGTCGAGTTTTGTTCGGTCTGGTCAGGTCTAGTTTGGTCCTGTCCAGTCTAGTTCGGATAGGTCTGATTCCGCCTGGCCGGGATCAGTCTGGTCCGATCTGGTTCGGTCCAGTATTGTTCTGTCCGGTCTTGTTCGGTCCTATCCGTTCCGGTTCGGTCTGGATAGGTTCGGTCTGGTTCGGTCCAATTTGGTTTGGTATGGTATGGTTCGATTTGGTTGGGTGTGGTCTGGTCTGGTTCGGTTCAGTTTGGTTTGGTTTGGTCTAGTCTAGTTTGGTCTAGTCCGGTTCGGTCAAGTCCAGTTCGGTTTGATATGGTCTGGTCTTGTCTGGTCTGGTCTGGTTCGGTTCGGTCCTATCTGTTTCGGGCCGGTCCGGTCTCGTTCAGACTGGTTTGGTCTGGTTTGGTTCGGTTTGATTTGGTGTGGTTTGGTCTAGTTCGGTTCAATTTGGTTTGTTCTGGTCTGGTTAGGTTCAGTTCAGTCTAGTCCAGTTCGATCAAGTCCAGTTCGGTTTGATTTGGTCTGGTATGGTTCGGATTCGTTCGGTTCGGTCCGGTCCGATTCGATTCGGTCTGGTCCGGTTCGGTTTGGCCCGGTTCGGTTCGGTTTGATTCGGTTCGGTCTGATTTGGTTCGGTTCGGTCCGATTCTGTTTGGTCTGGTTTCAGTATATTCTGGTTCGGTTCAGTCTTGTCTAATATTCGTCTGGTATGGTATGGTTCGGTTCGGTTCGGTCTGGTCTAGTCCGGTTTGGTCTGGTTCGGTTCAGTCTTGTCAGGTTCGGTTTTGTTTGGTCTGGTTCGATGGGGTTCAGTTCGGTCTGGACTGTTTCAGTTCCGTTTGGTTCAGTTCGATTCGGTCCAGTCTGGTCTGGTTCAGTTCGTTTTGGTACGGTTCGGTCTGGTCTGGTTCAATCCGGACGAGTTTTGTTCTGTTCGGTCGGGATCGATCCGGTTTGGTTTGGTCCTGTCCGGTCTAGTTCGGATAGGTCTGGTTCCGTCCGGCCTGGATTGGTCTAGTCCGGTCTGGTTCAGTTCAATCGGGCCTTGTTCGGTCTAGTCCGTTTTGGTTCGGTCTGGATAGGTCTGGTCTGGTTCGGTCCGATTTGGTTTGGTCTAGTCTGGTTCGGTTGAATTCGGTTTGATCTGGTTTGGTCTGATTCGGTTCAGTTTGGTTTGGTTTGGTCTAGTCTGGTTCGGTCTAGTCCGGTTTGGTCAAGTCCAGTTTAGTTTGATATGGTCTGGTCTTGTCCGGTATGGTCAAGTTCGGTTCGGTCCTGTATGTTTCGATACGATCTGGTTCGGTCCGGTCCAGTTCGGTCTGGATCGGTCCGGTCTCGTTCGGACTGGTTTGGTCTGGTTAGGTTCAATTCGGCCTGGTTCAATTTGCTCGGTCTGGTTCAATTTGATCTGGTCTGGTCTGGATTGGCCTGGTTTTGGTTCGGTCTGGTTCCCTTCGGTCCAATCCGGTCCGGTTCGGTCTGGTCTGGTCAGGTCCATTCCGGTACGGTGCGGTCTGGTCCGGTGCGGTTCGGTCTGGTCTGGTCTTGTCCAGTTTGATTTGGTCTGGTACGGTCTGGTTCTGATTTGGTCTGGCACGGTCTGGTTCGGTCTCGTGGTCCGGTTTGATTTGGTACGGTTCGGTTTGGTCTGCTATGGTCTGGTTCGGTTTGGTTTGGTCTGGTCTAGTTCGGTTTGGTTCAGTTTGGTTTGTATGGCGTACTTTGGTTCGGTTCGGTTTGGTCTGGTTTCATTTTGGCCTGGTCGTGTTCAGTTCAGTTTGGTCTTGTCCGGTTCGGTCGGGTTTCGCTATGGTCTGGTTCTGTTCGGTCTGGTCTAGTTTGGTTCGGTCTGGTACGGTCTGGTTCTGATTGGTCTGGTCTGGTTTGGTTTTGTTTAGTCTAGTTCGGCCTGGTTCGATTCAGCTCGGTCTGGTCTGGTTTGGTTCGTTCTGGTTTGGTTTGGTTCGGTTCGGTCTGGTTTGATTCGGTCCGGTCTGGTTTGGTTCTGTCCGGTCTGGTTCGGTCCGGTCTGGTCTGGTTCGGTCTGGTGTGGTTCAGTCTGGTGTGGTTTGGTTCCGTATGGTCTGGTTCGATCCGTCTGGTCTGGTTCGGTCTGGTCATATCTGGTTTGGTTTGGTTTGGTCTGGTTCGGATCGGTCTACTTTGGTCCGATTTGGTCTGGTTCAGTCCGGTCTGGTCTTGTGCGGATTAGTCTGGTCTGGTTCGGTTTTGTTTGGTCTGGTTCGATTCTGTTCGGTCTGGTCTAGTTTGATCTAGTCTGGTTTAGTGTGGTCTAGTTTGGTTTGGTCTGGTCTGGTTCGATCCGGTCCAGTATGATCTGGTTCGGTTCGGTCTGATCCGGTCTAGTTTGATCCGGTTTGATATGATCCGGTTCAGTCCGGTATGATCTGGTTCGGTCCGTTTTGCTTCGGTCTGGTCTGGTTCGGTTCAGTCCGGTTCGTTCTGGTCTGGTTCGGTTTGGTTCGGTATGGTCTAGTTCGGTTTGGTTTGGTCTGGTTCGGTTTGGTTTCGTATCGTCTTGGCTGGTTCGATCTAGTATGGTTTGGTCTGGTCTGGTTTAGTTCGGTCTAGTCTGGTTCGATCCGGTCTGGTCTGGTCCGGTTTGGTTCGGTCCGGTATGATCTGGTTCGGTCCGGTATGATCTGGTTCGTTTCTATCCTGTTCGTTCTGGTCTGGTTCTGTTTGGTTTGGTTTGGTTTGGTCTTGTTTGGTTTTGTTCGGTCTGGTTGGTTCTGGTCTGGTACGGTTCAGTTCGGTCTGGTCCGGTTCGGTTTGGCATGGGCTATTTCGTTCTGGTCTGGTCCAATTCGTTCTGGTCTGGTCCGTTTCAGTCTAGTCTGGTCTGTTTCAGTCTAGTCTAGTCTGTTTCATTCTGGTCTGGTTCAGTTTCGTCTGGTCTAGTCTGGTTCGGTCTGGGTCGGTCCCGTTCAGTCTGGTCTGGTTCGGTTCGGTCTGATCTGGTTCGGTCCTGGTCTAGTTCGGTTCGGTTCGGTTATTTCTAGTCCGGTCTGGTCTGGTTTCGTTGTGGCCGGGTTCGGTTCGGTTCGGTCTGGTTTGGTTCGATTCTGTTTGGTCTGGTCTGGTTCGATTCTGTTTGGTCTGGTCCGGTTTGGTTTGGTCTGGTATGGTCTGGTTCGGTTCGGTTTGTTCTGGTTTCATTGTGCCTTATCCTGTTCGGATCGGTTTGGTCTCTCCTGGTCTGGTTTTGTTTGGTCCGGTTAGATTCGGTCTAGTTTCGTTGTTGCTGGGTTCGGTTCGGTCTGGTCCGGTTTGGTTCTGTTTGGTCTGGTTCGGTTCGGATTGGTCTGCTATGGTCTGGTTCGGTTCGGTTTGGTGTGGTGCGGTTCAGTTCAGTTCAGTTTGGTTTGGTTCGGTCTCATTGTGGCCTGGTCCTATTCGGTTCGGTTTGGTCTGGTCCGGTTCGGTCTGGTTTCGCTATGGTCCGGTTCTGTTCGGTCTGGTCTAGTTTCCAGCTCATCTGGTTCGGTTCGGTCTAGTTTGGTCTGGTTCGGCTTGGTCTGGTCTTGTTCGGATTGGTCTGGTCTGGTTCGGTTTTGTTTGGTCTAGTTCGGTCTGGTTCGATTCGGTTTGGTCTGGTCTGGTTTAGTTCG
>Ga0209489_105631_pt1 | contig 21415 bp, 10 predicted proteins | sample SiratrowhiteBW_FD_187527 | JGI IMG/M metagenome (GOLD analysis project Ga0209489, IMG submission 187527) | Root nodule microbial communities of legume samples collected from California, USA - Siratro white BW (SPAdes) (version 2) | ecosystem: Host-associated > Plants > Roots > Nodule | place...
CAAACTTGCCTTATCTTGTTTTTGGTTTTCCATAATTTTTCCTAATAAACTATGGTGGCGACTCCTCTGTTTTGAAAACGAAAATTATTTTTTGTTCGCCGTCCCCGTCGTGACCCCGGTTGTGACACAGGTGAACTTCCTTCCCACAACTGGAATGTCAAACAGTTGACATTTATCAATAAACGTATTAAACCCATCCAGTTCAGCTCTATTAATCCTATCTTGGCCAATACCCTTTCTTTCGTTGTGATGTCTAACTGCATTAAAATCACCTACCACACACCAAGCTAGACTATTATCAGTGTCCTTAATATTTTCTATATCTTTCCAAAGTTCCATTTTCTCGCTAATTAAGCAAGAAAAGTATACATTAATAATGCCAGCTTTCACTGCTTGCTCTCCCTCCCCTATTTTATACTCCCCTATGATCACGATGAATCCTTTACCCTCCACAATCCTTGTACAGTTAAAAATTTGGTTGTACCACATTGTTAGAATACCCCCTCCATCCACCTCCACACTCCTATGCACCCATTTGAAATAATTAAACCCCAATAAAGTGTAACATCTTTTACTATTAATATTTACCAGTTTGGTTTCCTGAATACAAATAACTCCTGGTCTTTCCTTCCTAACAATGTTTTGAAAATATTTCCACTTAATATCTCTCCCCAACCCTCTAATATTGATACTGATTAGACTCATAAGAATCCATTGACCCCCTCGCCTCCCTGGTCAAAAAAGAGTTCACCATCCCTCTGTTCCAGCTCTCTGAACCTCTGAATAATTTTGTCTTCTCCTAGTGTACTTACTACCCCCAAATCTCTTGCGATACACCACAATTCATATTCCTCAGAATCACTGATTCTATTCTTAAATCGTCTATTGCAGTTAGAAATATTATTATCATTGATTGAATTAGAGTGGTTTGGAGTAACTAACTTGGGTCATACTAATAGAGAATCCGAAGACCTTGAGTTTATGCATCTATACTTTCTCTGACGTTGTGGTTTACTTGATTCTCCCCTCCATAATGGTAATCTTACTTCAAGCTCATTAGGATTGATGATTTCCTTGCTGATTATTGCCCCTTTTCCTTCTTTGCTCTTATTGCTCTGACATTCGTTGTCCATGTTTGCTCCAGCATTAGGCTTCCCTAGGTTTGGCTCTACGATATTGCCCACGCTTTTGCTACCACCGCGATTGTAGAGCATGCTCTCCTTGCTCGCAGAATTGCCCTCAATAAATTGTAGGTATGTTACTAAATTTCTAACATAAGTGGTATTGAATATGAGTGATTTGTAGACACTTGATTGTTTAATATATTGAAATGGATAAGGTGTGAAAATTTAGATATTTGTGATTGTAATAATTAAATCTAAAGTTATATTAAAAGTTTCAAAAATTTATAACTTATCATACTTCTTGTTGTATTTGTTTAATTATGTGATTATGGTGTTGTAGGTGATAAAATATTTCCATGAACAATTTTGAAGTTCTAATTTTCTTTTATTATATTGTTTATATATATATATATATATATGTATATATTTAAAAAATTCGATAAAAGAATAATATTTGACAATGACATATATATATATTATAGCTTATTAATGATTTAATACTTTTTCTATGTATAAAACAAATGTTAATTATTGTTTTTTGGATAGTAGTTGAGAAATCAAAAGCTTAAACTTCTTTTAGAAAGTTTAGCGATACACTCTTCCATTATTTTCATTCCAGTAATAAAAAATGTTATCACGGGGATAATATTTCTTCCTCTCTTATTACTATACTCAATTAATTTGTTTATTATGATAAAAAAAAAATAATGAACATTTGTTGGTTGGTAACATTAAAATTATCTGAAACTAGTTTTTCATCTTAATATTGATAAATCATTTTTATTCGTTTAACAAATATAATTTTTACTTTTAACTCTTTTACTATCTCTCATCATTGAAATATACATCGTTTTAATTTTTCTTGACCATGTAATAATTAAAATAAGGTTTTGTACCTGACTAGACTTCAAGTAATATTTCATTGATTATATATTGAGTGAGAAAAACAACTCAAAATTAAATATATAACTTTTTAATAATCTTTTAAGGCGTACTCTTTCTGACACACGTCTTGCTATAAGTAAAAGTTTATTAAATTAGAAAATAAAATAAAAACTCCTCTTAATAATAGCATTTTATAATAATAAAGTTTTCAATAATATCAAAAAATACACGCTGAGATTTCCTTTCATAGAAAAGCTTATTTAAATAATTACTTACTCTTCACGCGTTTATCCCCTTAAAATTTTACAACTGTATTACTGAGTTTCTCAAGAAGAATAGCACAGATATAAAAGAGCGTTACTCTATAAAACGAAACCAAATTGCAAAGTTCAAAACTCACTCACTCTGAAGGTTGATTCAATTCCTACACCAATGCGTTACTCCGCGTATTCCTGGCTCTTCCTAGGGATTTGCGCCACCGTCTGGATGCTCACTTCGGCGCCGACAACGGCGGAGGCAGGAGGAGTAGGAATGGAAATGGCGTGGATGCCGTCGATGGAAGAGGACTTGGAATTGGAGATGGACAGCGAGATCAACCGGCGCATTTTAGCGAGCACCAGGTACATAAGCTACAAAGCGATGCAGAGAGACACTGTGCCGTGTTCTCGCCGCGGAGCTTCCTACTACAATTGCCAGCTTGGCGAGCCGGTCAACCCCTACCGGCGAGGCTGCAGCGTCATCACCAGGTGCAGGCACTAGCTCTCTTTTCTCTCGAGGAAGATTCAGATGTTCATGTTTATTATGCCATATTCTCGAGGATAATAATAATTCAGTGTCTCTAATTTGTTTTTTTTTTCACATCGTTTTATTATATAATCGATTTTATTTTTTTAAAATTATTATTATAAATTTTATATTACTTACCGATTACTCTTTCATTCTTCTGGCATTCAACTTAAAATTTCTTAAGCAAAATCTCATGAGTTTTGTAGATAAAAAGGAAAAAACATTTTTGAGAAGGAAATAATCAAATTTATAGTAGAAATTAATTTTCGATAAATATTAAATATTTTTCGCTAATATTATGATTTAAAAACCAATTATTCCTTTTATATAATATTTTATAATCTAATAATTAATTTTTTAAAAGGTAGCGGAGTTATATAAATATCGATTATCTATTTTTGTCATAAAATTGTTTTATGATGATAATATATGTATAATTATTAATTTTGGTGGTGCGTTTAGTTAAAGTTGAGGATTGAACTCTATATATTAATTAAGAATCGAATAAAAAGTGAGAAAGTAAAAAATGAAATAAGGAAATATAAAGGAATAAAGAATGAGTGGAAATGAAAGTTGTTAGAATAAAAAAAAAAAGGATGAAAATAAATTATTTTTATTACAATATTTTTTTATTTATTTATACATTATTATTTTATTTATTTCTTATATTTAAAAATAGTTTAAAAAATTAACATAACTAATTATATAATTATTTTCAGCATAAAAATCAACAATATAATCAATTATGTGTTCTTGTAATGGATTATGTAGCATATTTTACATTTTTCTCTTTAGTTTTGTATAAATTTAGTTGTATAAAAGACTAGTTTTATTTAATAGTTTAAATTCAATCCAACTCTATGTAATTAATTTCTTATAGATTGAGTATCGAGTTTTATATATTAAACTTTAAAATGCGATCAAAATCATTACATAAAAAAAATTAATAATAACAATAAAAATTGATTTAATTATTATTCATTTCATTTTATTATTTTATCAATTAAACATGTATTTTTAAAATAATAAATAATTTAATTATTCAAATATTAAATAATTTAATCTATTTTTGAAAAAGTAGTCTACCCAAAAAAAAATGTTTTAAAATTATAAATTTTAACATAAGGATAATTTCAAAACTTTACTCAATTAACTCAATTCAATACAAGTTCATTCAAGATAATTTATATAAATATGGCTTAATAAAAATAATTACGAAATTTAATCCAATCCCACTTATTTTTTTTATTGGTTGATGAATTTGTACAAATATTTTTTTTTCATAAACCACAAATAGTTTTATGCATAGATTAAAAGTCAACTTTTAAAACGTTCATATAAGAAAATATTTACAAATTAATTTATGAATAAGTTAATTTTAATTTATAGAAATATTTATTTTTTTAGAAAAAAAGTATATGGAAAAGGTTTTATGTTGATAGACTATACAGAAGTAATAAATTTATAATATCCAAAGATAATTTTTCTTATTATATTTGATTCCACCAGCTGTAATCCATAATTAGGAAATTAATTTTATTTTAATGAATGTTGATTTCAATTATTTATTCTTATAGTTTACTATATTTGAAAGACAATAAGTAGATTTATTTGAAAGATTAGGGTGTTTTTCTTCTGTCCTTATTTATATTGATTTTATTACAATAAATAAGTGAAATGAAGAGGACTTCTCGTCAGGTTCACATATGTTAAGAAGTTTTATTCTATATTTAGAACTAAAACTAATAAAATAAGTTACCCCACAATTTTTTAATTTGCCTGATTTGGAAAGAAAGAAAAAAGAACTGAAAATATTAAATTATTTTTAATCTATGCACTTTGTTTGATTTAATTAAATATATTTATTTCATTTTCTATTCTATATAACAAAATGGGAGAGAAAACAAGTTTTTCTTCTTTTACTTTAACTTTTACTAAACAAACTAAAAATCATTATTGTGTCCTTTCTTTCATTCTTTTTTCAACCAAGCATAGCTTTGTCATTCAAATTGAATTTAAACTCTACACTCATCTCTTTGGACTCATGTGGCCCAATTTCAAATTATGAAAATAGTAGTTTAATTTGTTTTATTTTTTTTCTGGATATTCTCTTTTGTATTTTTTTTCAAATATATGTAATGCATTCCGAAAATGGACTTTGATGTTTTGGATGGGAGAATCTTTTCCATTCCTAATACATATGACACTCGTACACTTAAAATGATCTATATCACTCGTACACTCAAAATTTGTACTTATATATCATTAATAGTACACTGTGTAATTATTATAACTAAAAAATATTACATCAACTTAAAATATTGCCCTTATAGTTGTTTTAAATAAAAGCTAAAGTTTTTAATTCATCAATAATTGAATTGGAATTAAAGTTTTTAATTTTTAAATATAAATAATTATATTATTTGTAAAAAAAAGTATCTTATTTTTTATTTCACAATCTTGTTGATGATCTTTATAGTAGAAAATAAATTTTGTATTATAAATGTAAAAACAAGAAGTTTTAAAATAAGACAAATTAATAGATCAATAAAGTAAATTGTTCTTAATTTTCTTGTTTTTTCAAAATATTGACATAATTTAAGCATGGTAGATGAATTATTTAAATCAAAAGGTTAGAAACATAAAAAAAAAAAAAATTAAAGTTGAAATTTTAATTTAATCTTTTTTAATCAGCATGATCCAAAAGATAAAATTTGTTCATAAGAGTTGATATATAATTATTGAAAACTTTATAAACATCTTAGTAGCTAAAAGATTTGTTTCGTTAAATGTTTCGTTATTTGCTTACGAAACCTGTCATTTAATTCTTATAATTACTTATCACATATAATAAAAAATGTATTCACTTTAAGATTCTCCTATACATAAATATGATTTTTTTTTTTTTTATGTAGAACGTTTATGACATGTTATATAGGAAAATTAAAAAAAAAAAATCAACGTTACGCTACTTATAAAACAATATCGAACCTTTAAACAGATCTTATTAGTCACCGTTTCTTAAATTTTAAATCAAACTTTAACTCAATTATATAAAAAATATTTAATTATATAATTAATTTTGTAAGACCTCAAATTAACATTAATATATTTTAATAAGTGATTTAAACGTGTATACATATAGGTATTTACTGACATTACAAACTATCAAATAAAAATTTATATCAAAATACATTTTTTTATAAAGATTTCAAAATAAAATATATTTACATATAAACAAAATGAAGAGTTGTTTTAAAATATCTAAAAGAATAATTGTATCACACTCAATCAAGAGTGTCTTGGATTGACTCATATGTAACATTATCTATTTTTGCGTATAATACGATTATCACTTATAAGAAACAAACGTACCAACACAAGCAAGAAAAAACACATAACAATCCATTCACATTGTCTATCATTCAACTATTTTAAAAATCTTAACTTATGATCCCAAACAATATAGACAGACTCAATTTCATTTCCAAAAGACTCGTGTATTGAATAGATCGATCCTGAGACATGTACGTGTCATACAACTCCAAATTATGAATCTACACAACCCGTAATCAATGAATCAATAATCTTGTATGATAGAGTTAACCCCCCCGAGACATTTCTTACTAGCTATATTTCAAGTTGTAATTACTCAGTTCAGACCTCTCTCGACTCTCACCACCTAGTAATGTTCATCTATGTGATTCTTATTACTAGTAGCGTTAGGATATCAATCATTATTGATTAGAGCCTTAAACAATGCACATCCTAATTGACTTAGACACGAGTATTTTCTTTTCTCAAAATACTATGCTTTGATCATGACCACCTCAATCAACACTTTAATAATATCATACCATATGCATATATCTCTACTCATTCATTCATTCATTCATTCATTCACTTTTCAATCTCAATATCAAATATCTCAAGAATTACATAATCATCAATACTATTCAATCTCAATCAAATCCAGAAGTTGCATTAAAAAGAATCAAACAATAAAAAAAGAGTACAAAACATTTTTTTTAGCTTGAGCGAGAATCCTGTCACTTGACCGAAAATTCTCTCGCTTGAGTGAAGATGCACTCCAGATTAGATCCACTTCCAGTACTATTTTCAATTGAATGAGATTCTCCTCGCTAGATCAAAAATGCACCAGAGAGCAGGTCCCAATTTTTACTTGTGCAATAATTCCTAGCTTGAGCAAAAATGAATCTGAGAGTCGATTCCCATTTTTGCTTGAGCGAGAATATTCTTGCTTGAGCAAAATATGCAAAAAAAATCAACTATATTTCTAGTTTCAACAACTCATTCGCTACTTCAAACATTACCAATCATCCTCAAAGAACTTATTTTTCCACAGAACAATATATCTATCAAATTTTATCAAATACTAAACTAAAATCAAGTTTTTCAAACATATCAATACATCATCACAAGCCATATTCAATCTTACCTCTCTCAAAATCAATCCATAGATATTACACTACTACATTCAAGTAATATTCCACTATTCAATTTAAGTCAACTAATCACAAAATTAAACAATCAAACTCATTCAATATTCAAGGACCAGTTCAAACCTACAAGAAAAAAATTTAGCATTGATGATCAAAGGTTTATATATTCAAGTCTTCTATCTTAGGGTTCTATTTGAAGATAGCTAACTAGTATAAAACATGCAACTAACTTCCTTTACCTAGCTTAAGCAGAGCGCTCTTCAAAATAACTTCCAAGCCTATAGTTCACATAGAATCTTCTAACCTGAACCACAGAGTTTTGATCAAAGATCAGACTATACCACTATGATCATAAACTAAAAAAGACCTATTATGATGTCTTAGATGTCACATGCATGCTAGATGGCTAAAGTAGCTGTGAACATTAGAAAATTGCCTCAAAAGGAAATGAGAAAAAAATGAATTTACCCTATTCAAGGATCTGATCATACACTCTTACTCTACTCGATGCCAGTAGCCTATGGGTGACCTCCGATTATTAGTCAGATGACAGGTGGGATCAGAATTCTAGAGAGAAGGTAAAAGAGAAAAATGGAATTTTATTCTAAAGAGATGGTGGTTTTATAAAAATGAAATATGAATAACTGATTTTTCTATTTATATGAACTTTTCATTTTAACAATAAAATATTCAGATGTCATTTTACTAATATTACTTCTACTTTAAGGCTATTTTATAAGTCCTTACATCCTATTACTCTAGAGCAAATTTCTAGAGTCTTACATTCTCCCAAAAAAAAAAAAAAAAAATTCCTTTAAAAATTGACATACTAGAAAAGGTAAGGATATGTTATCTAATAATTTTTCTCCATCTTCCAAGTAGAATTACTAGACCTAGCATCCCACAACACCTTCACCATTCTGATGGCTTTGTCCTAAAGCTGTTTAACCTGTTCATCTTTAATGCTGACTAGTTGAGCCTCAAAGCTTAAATTTTCCTTCATTTGCACTTCGTCCACTTTTAAGTTAGGATCAGACACGCTTCCTCTATTGAGACACATAAAATACATTGTGCATGTTGGCTAACTGAGGTGGCAAAGCAATCTCATAAGCTACTCGTCTTATCTTTCTAAGAATGTCATAAGGCCCAACAAACTTAAGAGACAACTTCCTCGATCTAATAGCCCTTCTTACATCCTTGGTAGATGTCACCCTCAGAAATACATGGTCTCCAACTGAAATTTCTAAAGGCTTCCACCTCTAATCCGCATAGAACTTTTGCCTATCCTAGTCCTTTCTTGAATATGTTTCACCTTCTTAAAAGTTTGTCGAAGTAAGTTTGGCCCTACCAATACTACCTCTCCATCCTGATACCAACATAGAGGTGTCCTACACCTTTTACCATACAAAGCTTCATATGGTATCATCCCAATGATAACATGATAACTGTTGTTGTATGTAAATTACACCAAAAACAGTATTCCATCTCAAACACTTAAATGATCCAATACACATATTCTTAACAAATATTCCAAAGATTAGATTGTTCTTTCTTTCTATCTATTAGTTTGAGGATTATAAGCATACTTATATTTTCTTCCATTACTTTTGTTCTAATAATAAAAAACTTTAAATTTATCCGTTGTGTATAGGAAACATTTCTTTCCACTTTTATCACTAGACTCAAATTGATTTGTTTATTATGATAAAAAAATTAATTAACTTATTTGGTTGATGATATTAAAATTATCCTAAACTTTTTTTTTATCTTAATATTAATAAATCATTTTTATTCGTTTAACAAATATAATTAGTATGTTTAATTCTTTTACTATCGCTCATCATTATATTATATATCTTTTTGATTTTTATTGACTATGTAATAGTTAAAATAAGGTTTTGTACCTAACTAGACTTCATATAATATAAGATATTATTATATTTCATTGATTATATATTGAAGACAGAAAAACAACTCAAAATTAAATTATATAACTTTTTAATAATCATTCAATGCATATTCTTTCTTATACCTGTCTTGTTATAAGTTAAAATTTATTAACATTAGAAAATAAAATAAAATAAATCCTCTTAATAATAATAACAATACTTCATAATAAAAAAAAATCAATAATAATAAAAAAATACATTCAAAATTATATACATGGAAATTTCCTTTCATAGAAAAGTTTATTTTAATAATTAGTTTATCTTCACGTGTTAATCACCTTAAAGTTTTACAACTATATTGAGTTTCTCAATAAATACTACTCTGCGAAACAAAACCAATTGCGAAGCTCAAAACCCACTCATTCAATGCTTACACCACTGCGTTATTACGCGTATTCTTGGCTCTTCCTCGGGATTTGCGCCACCTTCTGGATGCTCTCTTCGTCGCCAACAACGGCGGAGGCAGAAGGAGTGGGAATGGAAATGGCGTGGATGCAACATTTTAGGGAGACCAACCGGCGCATTTTAGCGAGCAGCAAGTACATAAGCTACGAAGCGATTCAGATAGACAACGTGCCGTGTTCTCGCGGCGGAGCCTTCTACTACAATCGCGCCATGACCAGGCGCAGGCGCTAGCTTTATTTTCTCTCTCTCTATTCCCTCACGAGGAAAATTTCACATGTTCATGCTTATTAAGCATTTTCTCTTGAAATAATAATTATTAAGTGTGTCTCATTTGTTCTTCACAAACTTAGGTATGCCTTTTCTTGTAAAACAAATTTATATTGTATACTATTTGCGCGTCGTTTTATTATATAATTCATTTTATTTCTTGAATTATTATTATAAAAATCATTTTACTTATCTTACCAATTATTTTATTAAATATTTTGCGCTAATATTATGATTTAAAAACCTATTATTCCTTTTATATAATATTTTCTCATCTAATAATTAATGTTTTAAAAGATAACAAATATAAATTGCCATTATCTATTTTTTTTTTCATAGAATTGCTTTATAATGATAATATATGTATAATTATTAATTTTCAGTGGCATGTTACGTTAAATTTGAGGATTGAACTCTATGTATGTATTAATTAAGAATCTAGTAAAAAGTGAGAAAATAAAAAATGAACTAAGGAAATATAAAGGAATAAATAATGAGTTGAAATGAAAGTTGTTAGAATAAAAAAAGGATGAAAATAAACTATTTTTATTACAAAATTGTTTTATATTTTATTTTTTATTATATTTTAAAAAATATTTGAAAAGAAGTTTAACATAACTAATTATATAATTATTTCTATCATAGCAATCAACAACATAATATAATCAATTGTGTGTTGTAGCACTTTTTATATTTTTCTCTTTAGTTTTTTTTTTAATATGTAATTAATTGTTTATAAATTGAATAACGAATTTTATATATTTAACTTTAAGATGCCATCAAAACATTAAATAATAAAATTAATTATAACAATAAAAAATAATAAGTCCATTTAAGATTATTTGTATATGTTGAGTTTAGTAGAAAATAATTTTGCCAAATTTGATCCAATCCTTCTCACACCTTTTTAGATTGGTTGATGAATTTGTGCAAATTAATTTCATCATTAGTAGAAAAAAGTATACTTTCTACCATAAAATATTACGTTGGTGAAAATGAGATTGATGTAAAAGGAAATGTGGTGGGAATGACTTTGATTATCCTTCTTATGTATTTCAGATAGGAAAGGTTATTCCTTCCCTGCATTTTTTCCCCTCTTTTTCTGTTTCTAATTTCAACTGCGTCCATTCTTCAGGATTTCAACTTCGTTTTACTAATGTAATCTGACTTTATTTTCATTCTTTTAAAGCAAATTTTAAAATCCACATTGTTTCCTTGAACACTAATTTAATTATATCAATAACTATAAAATTTACAATTTTCTGAGATGCGAAAAGAGTTTTGTGAAAAATAAAAGTCGTATCCATATTTTATTATAAAATTTATAAAAAAATGAAAAATAAATATCCTAAAAAATAGATTAAGAGGCAAATGCGGTAACATCCTAACATCATTTTTTAAAATAATTATTTTCTTTAGAAGAAATAACAATGTAAGTAAAAAGAAAGATATTTTTAAATTTTTTATTAAAATCAAAATATACTCCTATTTATTTTCATAGTTATAGTTAAAATTTATTTAAATAATAAAAGTATATTAGCATGTGACCATAAGGCTAGTAAAATGAAATGATTAAGTAATAGGAGTAACAGACTCCTAAAAACGAGCCCAAGTTAAAAAAAACATCACATTTTAACAATATTTTATGGTAATTGCTTCTTGCACCCCCTTATGTTTCGTGCACTCCATCATATTTTTAAAATATCAAAATTATTTTTGGAGATATAAAAATGATTTTAAAAATTGGTATTTCTGAATCAATATTCGGAGTGTAAAATGTCTTTCAGATTATTTTTCAGAATAAATTTTGAGAATGTAAAAAATAGTTTTAGAAATACAAAATTGATTTTTAGGCCTTCTCTTGATAAATTTGTGGTAGTATTTATAGATGATATCCTGATCAATTCTCATTCAATACAAGAATATGCAGAACATCTCAGAATTGTTCTGAACATTTTGAGAGAAAAACAGTTGTATGATAAACTTTCAAAATGTGAGTTTTGGATGTCTAAAATACAGTTTTTAGGACATGTTATCTCTGCTCAAGAAATCTTAATAGATCCTTCTAAACTAGAGGTTGTACTTCAACGGGAACGTCCTAAAACTGTTACAGAAATTAAAAGCTTTGTGGGACTAGCAGGATGTTACAAGAGGTTTATAGAAAACTTTTCTTAGACAGTTACTCCTTTAACTCAACTGATCAGAAAGGATCACCCTTTTACATGGATAATGTGAGAAGAGTTTTGAAGAGTTGAAGGGGAGGTTTATCTAATGCTCCTGTTTTGACAATCCCTAATATAAATCAGCCTTTCAATGCTTTCTGTGATGCTTCCTATCAAGGATTGGGTTGTGTGTTGATGCAGAATATGAAAGTTGTTGCTTATGCTTCTCGACAGCTGAAGGTGCATGAAAGAAATTACCCAACTCACGACTTGGAACTAGCAGCGGTTGTTTTTGCCTTAAAAATTTGGAGACTTTATCTCTATGGAGCTAGTTTTAAAGTATTCAGTGATCATAAAAGCTTGAGGTATTTATTTGATCAAAAAGAGATTAATATGCGACAGAGGAGATGGATTGAGTTCTTAAAAGACTATGATTTCCAACTTATGTATCATCCTGGAAAAGCAAATGTTGTTGCTGATGCTTTGAGCCGTAAGAAAATACAAATGTCATCACTTATGATAAAAGAGCAAGAATTAATTGAAGATTTCAGGAATTTGAATTTGGAGGTTTTTATATCTTCAAACTTCATTATTTGTAATGCACTTGTTATAGCTAATGAGTTTTTGAAGAGGGTGAAGGAGAAGCAATTGGAGGATTTGAAAATGAAGAACATCTTGAGTCTTTTGGGCACAGATAAAGCTAAAGATTTCTCTTTGGGAGTAGATGATATTTTGAGGTTTCAAAAGAGATTATGTATACCAGAAAACCATAAGTTAAAACAAATAATTTTATCTGAAGGTCACAAAAGCAAGCTCAGTTTACATCCAGGTATGACCAAAGTGTATCAAGATCTCAATAAGTCTTATTGGTGGCCTGGTATGAAAAGTGATGTAGCCAAGTTTGTTGCTGCTTATCTTACTTGTTAAAAATCCAAGGTTGAACATCAACGACCTGGAGGCATGTTAACTCAATTGGACATCCTAGTGTGGAAGTGGGATAGTATCTCTATAGATTTTGTGACCCACTTACCCCGTACTTTGAGGAAGCATGATTTAATATGGGTCATTGTAGACAGGTTGACAAAGACTGCACACTTTTTACCGATCGATTTGAGAATATCTATGCAGAAGTTGGCGCAAATTTATATAAATGAGATAGTTAGATTGCATGGTGTCCCTTCAAGGATAGTATCAGATAAAGATCCTAGATTCACCTCTAGATTCTGGCAAACACTTTAAGAAGCTTTAGGGACCAGACTCAAGCTTAGTTCAGCATACCATCCTCAAACTGATGGACAATCAAAGAGCACTATCCAGTCCTTAGAGGATTTGCTTAGGACTTGTGTGTTAGATCATTTGGGTAGTTGGGATGAAATTCTACCGCTAGTGGACTTCACCTACAATAACAGCTACCAGACAAGCATTGGAATGGCTCCTTTTGAAGCATTGTATGGTAGAAAGTGTTGAACACCTCTATGCCAGTTTCAAGATGTTGAGAGTATGTTGATTGGACCAGAGTTGATACAACAAACCAATGAAAAGGTTAAGAAGATTCAAGAAAGATTAAAAACTTCTTTGAGTAGGCAGAAGTCTTATGCAGATCAAAGAAGAAGTTCTTTAAATTTTTTTGCAGGTGATCATGTCTTTCTTAGAGTTACACCATTCACTAGTGTAGGGAGAGCGATTAGATCAAAGAAATTGACTCCAAAGTTTATAGAGCCTTATCAGATTCTTAGAAGGATAGGCCTTATTGCGTATGAACTTGCTTTGCCACCTTTCTTAGCCAATATTCACAACATTTTTCATGTATCTCAACTAAGGAAATATGTACTTGATCCAAGTCACATTCTAGAATCAGATTCAGTGCAAGTGAAGATGAATCTTTCCTTTGAAGTGAGGTCAATCAAGATCTTGGATTCTCAGATGAAACAACTACGTGGAAAAGATATACTTATGGTCAAAGTCCTGTGGGATCTCACTTTTGGTGATTCCACTTGGGAAATAGAAAAAGACATCCAAGTAGCATATCCTAATCTTTTCCTTGGTAAGCTAAATTTTCGAGGACGAAAACTTTTGTACTTGGGGATAATGTAACCCCCACCTCCCGTAGAGGATAAGAACAAGAGAAAAAGCACCCCCTTTTTCAATTTCTTTCTCTCTCCCTCTCACCTTCCATCCTCCATAGCTCTCTCCTCCTTCTCTCTTGATTTTCATCCTCTATACTTCCTCTATTCCAGAATCTGATCAAGCCCCGCAGTAGTTGAGGATCCTAGGGCCATTTCAAACCGATCAGAATCTCAAACAGAGTAAATTCATATTTGCTCTAAAGATCCCTTGTTCTCTATTTTTTGTTAAGTATTTGTCATCAATATTGGTTGAAACAATTGAGAAAAGTGTTCCTCTCAACTTGATTAAGGTTATACTAAAAGTTGGTGTTATTTGAAAAACTTGTTCTAGATCCCTAAAGTTGGACTGGTGTTGTTTCCTAATCGGAGGAATCGATAGGGAATCGTTGTCTGAGGTAAGGGAAGCTAGTTTTACCTCAAATATAACTTTATGTTAAAATATCTAGATGTGAGGGTGACATGGTCACCAATTTCAAAGCTTCTTTGTATAAACTGTTTTTGCATGAACGTGAATTGTTTTGATTTGGAAAATGAGTTTGATGAATTTGCTAGATGTATGTTATTATAATGTTGAAGAGGTTTTTGGATGATACTTGACGATTTAATCATCAAGTGTTGTTATGATTGTGAAAAATTCCTTCATACTATTATTTGCGGCTTGAATGAATATTGATGTCAATGATTGAAAGATGAAGTTCATGTTATACATTTGAGATAATGTACGAGTTATGCTTATTTGTGTACATTAAGTATAGTATGCCTATGTTTAACAGAGATCCTTAAGCTTCACTGATGATCTAAGTCACATAGACTAAAACATCTAGTGGTGAGAAGCTGATGAGGGACATCGGGACTGCTGAGAGACACTCGGTATTGGATGTTTGGACTTACTCTGATCCTTTCTCTTAGATTATATGGCCATCTGAGTCTTGAGTATTGAATTAGTCCTTTCTCTTATATTCCCTAGCATCTAAGTCTTGGGTATTGGATTAGATGTTAGTCTCTGGTAGGGGCATACTTAATGGGTCATCGAAAGACGATAGGTCCATGTGTGACCTATATGTATTGATGTGGTCCACGTGAGACCTTTATGTATGATGTTTGACATGAGTACTTGAAATGAAAAAGGAAAAGTTGTATTGAAACTTGATATGCTATACTTTAAGGGAATTATTATGACTGATATACTTTGTTCTTTTTGCATGTATTTAGTATGTTATAAACTTTCAATTTCACTAGCTTACCCTTGCTTTTTCATGTTGTTATATGAACTGCGACGACTGTACTATATACACGAGCAGGTGCAGATACAAGATTTGAAGCACTTTAAAGATGATATGTTCTTAAACTGATTTTCCTTTTGTCTTGTATATACTTGTATATATGTTTTGATGTAGTTAAAGACTTTATGGCCTTGAGATGGTCTCCCTTTTTTTCATGTAGATAGTTGTATATAAGTTTGATGTATCTGAACACTTTATATAGTACTTTGAACCTTAAATGCCTGTTAATACTTGATAGCAGACAAAAGTTAGTTTAGTTGAGAAATCATTTTCAGATAGTCTTCCTTAAGCGGGAGAATCTCGCTCAACCGAATTTTGCAAAAAAGTTCACTCTGCAAGTCTCACCTGAGTGAGACACAGTTTGTCTGAGCGAGCTCTTCGTAAACAAAATAGGGTGCTCTCTGGAGTGTTTTCGCCCAGGCGAGAAGGTATTCTTGCCCAGGCGAGAGTATTTTCGCTCAGGTGAAAATGGCCCTGGGAGCAGGAGTGCTCTCTGGACTATTTTTGTTCAAGCGACAAATTTCTCGCTCTAGCGAAGTGAATTTTCGCCCGAGCGAAATTTTTTTTTCTTCTTTTCTTGCATTCTTTCCTTTTATTCTTGTTTTCTTCTTTTCTTGTATTCTTCTTTTCTTTTATTCTTATTTTCTTTTATTCTTATTTTCTTCTTTCCTTTTTTTATTTATCTTTTTACGTGTTAAATATTTTATGGTTTGAAATTATACTTTGTTTATCTATAAGAGTTGAATGGTAGATGTTATAAAATTTTTAGGCTTTTATAGAGTGTCTATAAGATAGTATTTTTTCACTTTATTTAACCATTTATTTAATAATATTTGCATGATATGGATTTCGGTTATGACTTTACATCAAGGTTTTTTAACAGATAAACAAAAGTGGTATCCACAAGTTTAATACTAATATTATTTATATAACGCTATTGAACATAATGAATCTTATTTTACGTCAAGTATATCTCTTGAAATTATTTAAGTGTACTGATATATATTTTAAACTACAGTTACCTTTTCAAAACTTTCTTATATGTTATATACGTGTATTGTTTTTACATGGAAAACGATGTTTAGTTTTTTTAAAAATAAAAACATTAACATATTATAATATATGTCTTAAAAATATATTTTAGTAAAATATAATATAAATATAAATAATATTGTCGACTTTAAAAAACTTAGTATAATTATCCCTCTATAATTTTCAAAGTTTTCAAATTTTAAGGAACTTAAAAAATATTTTTTTAAAATGATATTCCAAAATAAAATAGAAGAAGATATATTAATGAGAATAAAGAAGTATAAATAGTAATTTCCAATCAATTAAACTACTGTTTTGTTGGAAAGGCTGATTTCGTGGGAGAACAAACTTTTTGACTATTAGAAAAGATTCGACCAATAAATGCGAGCAAAATAGGGCATCGACAATGAATGGAAATATATATTAAGCCAAAACTATTTATTTGATGTTATAAAAGAACACGTTGTTACATGCAAAAAAAAAATTAGTAATATTATATATTGAGTTTTAATAAACTCAAATAGTATCTTTTTAGGTGTTTTTAATCTATTTTTGAAAAGATGATCTACAAAATCTAAAAAAATATTTTAAAATTATAAATTTTAATAAAAAGATAATTTGAAGACTTTACTCAATTAACTGAATTCAATTCAAGTGCTTTCAAGATAATTTATATATATTGAGTTCAATAATTGCAAAATTTGATCCAATAAACTTTTTTTTTTTTGGATTGGTTGACGAATGTGTACAAATTTAACCTGAAAACTGCTACGACTTTGATTATTCCTTTTTGCCTAATTAGTTATATGAATAACGAATGTGAAGTTTACAATGGATGAATAACATTCTTATACTTGCGATATTAACATTTAAAGTTTTTTAAATATGTCTTTGCCCAGCAGTTTGAATAAACTTTTTGTATAAACAATTATAGGAAAAAGAAGAAAAATCGAATATATTTTTTCGTAAATTACAATTAATTTATTATTGTATTATTATATTTTATCGATTATACAGAAAAATAACTCAAAATTAAATATATAATATTTTCAATAATCATTTAATGAATATTCATTTATAAAACCAGCGTTGCACTGCGAAAGAAAACCAAATTGCAAAGCTCAAAACTCACTCACTCACTCACTTCAAAGTTCATTCAATTCTTACACCAATGCGTTACTACGCATAATCCTGGCTCTTCCTCGGGATTTGCACCACCATCTGGATGCTCACTTCGTGGCCGTCAACGGCGGATGCTGGAATGGAGATGGACACCAACTTCAAGCAGACCATTTTAGCGAGCAAAGTCAAATACATAGGCTATCCACCGATGAAGAGAGACACTGTACCGTGTTCTGACAAAGGAGGTAGCTACAACAATTGCTGGCCTGCCGCCGGAGCCAACCCTTACGATCGAGGCTGCAGCGCCATTAACCGGTGCAGGCACTAGCTCGGTTTATGTCAATAAAATTATTAAATATTAATAAATAATGTTTTAAATGATAACAAAGTTTATATAAACTGTGGTTATCTACTTTATTTTTTTTTTATAGAATTGTTTTATAATGATAATATATGTATAATTATTAACAAGTGAAATGGAGAAATATAAAGGAATAGAGAATGAGTGGAAATGAAAGTTGTTAGAATAAAAGACGGATGAAAATAAACTATTTTTATTACAAGATTGTTTTATTTATTTTACATAATTAACTTAACTAATTAACATAATTAACAAAAATTAATATAACTAATTACATAATTATTTTTAACATAAAAATCAACAATATAATAATAGATTATGTAGCACTTTTTACATTTTTCTCTTTAGTTGAGGATATTTTTTTTTAATAGTTTAAATTCAATCCAACTCAATGTAATTAATCCAACTCAGTAATGGTTCTTCCTTCCCGACTTTTTTATTTCTAATTTCAACTGCTCTCTTTTTTTCAAGATTTCAACTTCGTTTTATTTTTATAATTTGAGTTTAATTTCATTCCTTAAAACAAATTTTAAAGTCAATATTATTTAACAGAATGCGAAATTTTAATTATATCAATAACGAATGTCAATTCTACACGTGATTAATAAACTTTCTTATACTCCATATATTAACATTTATAATTTTTTAAATATGTTTTTCTCCGGTAGTTTGAATAAACTTCTTTATAAACAATAATAGCAAAAAACAAATAAAACTAAAATATAATGTAAATAATTATATTATTTGTAGAAAATTCATCTTATTTTTTATTTCACAATATCTTGTTTGATGATATTCATAGTAGATTTTTTTTTTAGTATTATAACATGAAGTATTAAAATAAGACCAATTAATTGATCAATAAAGTAAATTGTTCTTCATTTTTTGTATTGGCAAAAACGAACTGTAACAATTCAAGGGTTATAGATAAATTGATTAAATCTGGAGGTTAGGAGCATAAAAATAAAACATTGAGGTTGAAATTTTAATTTAATATTTTTTATTCACTAGAATCCAAAAGATAAAATTTGTTCTTAAGAGTTCATATATGATAATTCTTAAAAACTTTATAGCACCCTATGAACTAAAGCATTGTTTAAAGTTAAAATGTTTCATTGTTTGCTTAATAAACCTTTCATTTAATTCTTATGGTTAGTTATCTCATGTATTAAAAGATGTTTTATATGATAACTGTTAAAAACTTTATAGCACCCTATGGACTAAAGCATTTTTAAGTTAAAATGTTTCATTGTTTGCTTAATAAACCTTTCATTTAATTCTTATGGTTACTTATGTCATGTATTAAAAAATGTGTTCACTTTAAAATTCTGCTACACAAAAATATGATCTTCATTTTTATGCAGAACATTTATGACATGATATATAGGTAAAATTAAAAGAAAATCAATGTTATGGTCCTTATAAACACAATATCATAACTTTTTAAATCAAAATTTAATATAACAAACTAATATTATAAAATTAAATATATTATGAGATTATTGTTGCAAAGCTTGACTAAGATATTCAATAATTTTTATAATCTTCTCTTGTCTTTAGGAATAAGTTGATCCATTAACCATACTTCGGTTGAGGGACCAAAGAAGATGCATTACTTAGTTTCATCATAATACAATGAAAATGTGATCTCCAAATGCTAATTTAAACTTTTCCGCGGCTAGTTTCAAGTTTATCAATTTCCAACAATGGAACTATTTCGTCTAATTGAATTAGTTGTAACTCATCATCATATTTATTAGAAAACACATTTATAATGAAGAGTATTTTTTGGAAGGTACTTTTTGAAACTGGTAAGATGATTAACATTTTAGAAAAGTACTTTTTAAATTTTAAAAATTTTAAGAAACCTAAAAAGTACTTTTTAAAACTAATATTAAAAAGAAAATAAAAGAAAATATATTGATAAGTGTTGCAATTGAAATTGTTGTTTGATGGAATTGAAATGATATGTGTAATATCAGAGTTATAGAATTATATGTAATCATTTTGGTTGAAATGAAACCAGTGTACTGGGGGTTGAAAGGAAATCATGGTACCATAGTTACATATGTATCTATATGCTTCAGTATGATTGAATTGTTATGTTATGTGTGATGACTGAATTATAGACGTATATGTAATCATTTTGATTGAAATAAAACCAGTATACTGGGGGTTGAAAGGAAATCAAGGTACCATGGTTACATATACATCTATATGCTTTGATATGATTGAATTGATACGTTATGTGTGATGATTGAGTTATAGGATCATATGTAATCATTTTGGTTGAAATGAAACCAGTGTATTGGGGGTTGAAAGCAAACTAAGGTACCATGGTTACATATACACTTATAAGCTTCAAAATTGTTGAGATGATATGATTATAGTTATTACTGAATGGTGAGTCCATATGCAATCATTTTGATTGAAATGAGATCAGAGTACTAAGGATTGAAAGGAAATCAAGGTATAGTGATTGCAAATGAATTATTGTGAAGTCAATAGATTAGGAATAGAGTATAAATGACTTTGATTGAATGATAAACTTATTTGTATTTGACTTGAGAGTTGATATTTAAATTTTTAAATCTAATCACTTCAATTAATTTTACTTTTGCATGATGAAAACATTATTTCACTAGCTTACCCTTACTTGTCTTGTTAAGTTGTGAATTGCGATGATTGTACTATGTACACAAACATGTGCAGATGTAGGTTCTGGAGCACCTTAAGAATTATATGCCCTTAATTTGGTTTTCCTTTTGTCTTGTATGCACTTGTATATAAGTTTGATGTATTTAAAGACTTTTGTCATGTATACACTTGTACATAAGTTTGATGTATCTGGACACTTTATGTTGTATTTTGAACTTTGAATGAATGTTAATACTTAGTAGTAGATAAAAGTTAGCTATTTTGAGAAATCATTTTCTGATGCTTTCACTTGAGCGATAGAATCTCACTCAAGCGAATTATGCAAAAAAATTCACTCTGCAAGTTTCACCCAAGCGAGGTACAACTCGCCTGAGTGAGCTCTTTGAAAAAAAAATGGGGTTCACTTTAGACCATTTTCGCTCAAGCAAGTAGCTTTTCGCCTAAGCGAAAAAATATTTTTGCTTGGGTGAGGGTATTCTCGCTCAAGCAAAAGTAACACTAGAATTGGAGTGCTTTTTGGACCATTTTCGCTCAAGCGAAAGAATTTTCGCTTAATTGAGGATGATTCTCACTCAAGCTAATTTTTTTTTTTTTTTTTTTTTTTTTTTCTTTTTTTTTTTTTTTTTTTTTTTTTTTTTTTGCCTTTCTTCTTTTCTTTCTTTTTTTTTTCTATTAGAATTGAATGAGAATTGCTATAGAATTTTTGGGTTGTTACATTCATGGTATTAGAGCAGTTCGTCCTTAGAAAGACCTAAGAGTAATGGGTTTGTCAGTTTTTTTTTTTTTATTGTT
>Ga0209489_105633_pt1 | contig 21409 bp, 10 predicted proteins | sample SiratrowhiteBW_FD_187527 | JGI IMG/M metagenome (GOLD analysis project Ga0209489, IMG submission 187527) | Root nodule microbial communities of legume samples collected from California, USA - Siratro white BW (SPAdes) (version 2) | ecosystem: Host-associated > Plants > Roots > Nodule | place...
ATATATATATATATATATATATATATATATATATATATATATATATATATATATATATATATATATATATATATATATATATCAAATCAAGTGCTAATGCAAAAAAATAAATAAATAAATAGAACATATAAAACATTTATGTTTCAGTTAGCCAAGGGTTTCTCACTTACAGGCGAACAGTTTCATAGCTATGCAGCGAGAGAGTCAGCAAATCATCCATCAAAACTGTCACATGTTCAGATGGGCAGAATTTCCCACTTGTACGGTAAAGATGATAGGATGCTTGTGAAGACCTCCAGGTACTGTGCATAAATGCCTTATCGATAAGTGCCCACCTTGGTCTGGATAGACAACAAGCGTCAGAAATTTATTAAAAAATGGTCTGGGAAAACTGTTCCTGTAATCGAGAAAGATGGGTTGCCTGCCAATACCTTTTTTTTCCTTTAGAATGGAATGATACAATGAAATTAATGGGTGGTTCTATTATGGCAGCAGATTCTAATTTCCAAGCCTGCCTATGACTAGACCACTCATCAAACTCCAAACTTCCTGTGTAAAAAAGGAATAAAACAAAATTAGCCTGCGCATATACAAACAATACAGAGTAATATGTGAAAACTTATGCAGACATAGAAGCGGATACCAAAGTTTGCTAAAGCATCAATGATGCGAATAATCAGTATCAACAGGATGCTGTCATCTGATTTTTTCTCCAGGACATATCTATTAAGCAAAAACAAAAATTATCAGGATTTGTGAACAGCAACATAAGTTAAAGAAACAATGTACAGCAGTATAGTATGATCCTTACTTGCAGGCTTCATGTATAATCTCTGCAGCTTTTTCTCTCAGAGCAGTACTACCAACAGTACAACCTGTTGCCCCAGCGATTAGAAACAGATCGTTTGAATCTTCATTCGTTCCATTCTTAGAGTCTGGAACAAAGTCAGGCAAACACGAAAAAAGTCCTTGCAACGCTGATTCAATACGTAGAAGAGTCACTTTCAAGTGTTCTTTCTCATCCCCTGCGTGACATATTACATTCAATGTAACAGTTAAAAATTTGCATTAGCCTAGTAAGAACTTCCTTCGTGGACACTGCCGTCCGAATATGTCTGCATCATGATCAACAAATTGCAGTGGGGGAAATTTCATTTCAAGAAATAAAAATTCGTAATCAATATCAGATTTTAACCATGTCAAAAGGGAACTCAAATAATTTATCTTGCTATGGACGATAGGGTAAAGTATAAACTACTTGAGACATGCTTATTTCTTATACCTTGGTCTGCATGGATTTTAGTCTGGCATATTTTCAACAGATCATCCAAAGCTGACTGGAAGTGAAGCTCTATAAGCTCATTTGCAAAATTAATTTCTTCATCACAAGGAATATGCCACTTTGGAATAAAACTTTCCTCAGTGGAAAAACCTTTTGTGCTAATCCATTTCTCCAGAGCAACAGCATCAGGGTGACTAAGAACACACCTATAAACCAAAAAATTTAACGTTTAATTTCCAGGGAAATATATAAAACCACAGACTCAGGGCAGAAAAAACTAAATAAACATAGTCAAACACTTATATATACATACTTATACTGATCAATTGGATAATAATGAATCTGACTTCCAATAAGGGACCGAAGAAGATGATCAGCAGCCCCATTAACCTGTCAATGGAAGTAACAATCAAATTTAGATTAGGAACCAATGGAAACCCCACTTTAACCACAAAAACTCATGTCTATTTGTAACATAATCAACCTATTTGAAGAAAAAATATAAGCATGGAAAGAAAAAGACCTTCCAAGATGGAGAGTCAAAAGCCAAGAAGACAGCTTCTTTGAATTGATCCTTGTAGCGAAGGAGTGCTGGACCTCCATATGTGATGCAAACTGACAATATCTTAAGTTGATAGTCAATTGCAGCCTCAAGAGCTGGTGAAATTGTGGACCTAACCTGAAAAAAAGTCTCAGCTTTCAAGAAAATCCAGAAGCAAAGTAGCAGTAAAAGATAATCACAGGACAAAGAAAAGTGCCTTTGATGAAGCAGAAGCGTCAAAAGCTCCTCCTCCTCCAAATCCAGTGCGTGGTGTTCCTTTCAAAGAAGATATCACAGACAGTAATATTGGCTCAACAAGTTGACTAACTGCTTCCTCTGGGTTCGAGTGAACACAGGCACAACAGAGCAGTCCAACCTCTGCAACGGCACCAGGAAGAATATTTGTCTTCACAAACTTAGAAATTTTCTTCAGAGCCTATTGACATATCAGTGAAATGCAAGACAATATATTAGCCGAGAAATTGAAGTAACTATTAAGTATTTTAAACTCATAAAGTAATACCTGATTATACAGTGAATCAGAAAGCCTGCCAAACAGAATTTCAAGCACGCAGAAGTAGTACGGACCATCATCAACTAGGAAAGTTCCTGTTGCTGCTGATGACTGCAGACCTTCATTTCTAATGTACCAGAAACCAGTTACCCAATTATAAAGCATAAAAACATAAAAAATACAGTTAAAAAATAAGGTTTTCAAATAAAGTAGCAAGCAACAGAGGGGACCTTAGAACTGTTACTTACATAACACTGCTGGGTTCCAAGTGCTGAAGTAAGGAAAACAGACGGCATAAGAACTCATCTAGCCACTCTGAAAAGCGGACCATAGGCATAAATGATAGGTCATCAATTTTATCATCCAATAAAGCCAACTGCATTTATGAGGTAGATAAGGTTAAGATTCACCAATATAAAAGCTATTTATTCAATGTCAAAAAGTTGAAAGCTTACATTTGAAAATATGGAACCAATTAATTGCATGGTAGCCAAGGTTTTAGGAGGGTCATTAGCATCCATGCCAAGTAATGCATTAGATAATGAAACCCCCACAAGATCAACGAATGTGTCATCACCACCACCAAGATCAACTGGTTTCATGGAGCACGCTGATAGAGATGTATAAAATAGTGAACGTCCAACAAATGCCACTGACATAACTGCAATTTTCAACTGGTGGGTGGCAGTCATCTGACTAGGCAAAATGAATTTGGTCAGAAAAGCAAAGTAATCTTATCAAATATACCAATTATAGATTGACAAGCATATATCATACCATGCGCATAGGCTAAAAGAATTTGATCAGGAAGAGAAATTAATGTAATCAAATATATCATTTATACATTGACAAGAATATATCATAACCTGAGAGACATTCTATCAAGAAAATACATTATGTTTTCGATATGCTATTGATCACACATAGCTACTAAATTTTAACAAAAAGTTCATGAAGCAGTACTAACCGTCTCAAGGGCCATTCGGAACCGAGATGCCACAAATGGCAGAACTAATGAGGGTTCTACATAGGACAGTATAGAAGTTGCTGCAGCAACTGTCTCGGAGAGATGTTCATTCTTGCTGTATTGACCACGGTCAATTAACTTAAGCACTGAATTAACAAAGAAAACCCTCTCTGATTCCCCAAGATGCTGTTCAGTGGGTCTTTTATTATTCGTGTCCCTGTCATACAGAACCACTTCAGTTGCAGAAAACAGACACTAGATGACAAATTATAATTGATTCTTACAACTGTTCATTCTGTAGACGCTTTTGAAATTGAAACACCAAATGAAATAAAAGCCGCTCTAGTGAGTAGGTCCATCGACCTCCGTTTGAGGGATGATAATATCTGCAAGAATAAATGCCAGTAAAAAAATTAAGTAATTAACCGAATTGAAGAGAAAGCAAACTTAGTTAAGCAAAAGTATTTGGAGCAATAAGTGAGTAAACAAACTGTTCCAAAATGTTGATCAATTTTTCAAAGTGCTGTTGTGATGGACTACCAGGTTTCAGTAAATATACCTGCAGTTGCAATTAAAAAAAAATTAATAAAATAAAATTAAGAAATCAGAACACGGTTCTAATGTTAGAATCTCACATAAGTAAATAACGGCATATTTGCTTACTATTGATTTGGAGATAGCCTTTGCAGGAGTAGAAGTTTTATTGGAGAACAAGAACCTAGTGTTTCTTGGGACATCTAGTGAAAAGGGGTATGAACTACTTCCATTTGCAACAGGTACCTGTGATTTACAAGAATGGAATGAGGGATAGATCCAGATGACTAAACAAAGTGTGAATCTCATAAGGAAATGTATGCAAATTTAGATCAATTAGGAATAGGTAATAAAATTTACACAAAACACAGTAGGGAAAAACAAGCGTGTATCAATAGATCAACTAATCATAATGGTGCAACCAAAGCATGCACCATTTACTTCATACAAGAATTTGAAAATGCATTAGCTAGTTTTGTTAGTAAGGATTTCACAACAAGAGCTAAAAGTTACACTTCAATGAGCCTGTGTGCCTTTAGTGATGCTGCTTGGGCATTTGATGCGGAGGATAGATGGCCAACCTCAGATGCCTGTCTCTTTCTAGGGCAGAATCTAATCTCCTGGCGCTCTAAGAAGTACACTCATGTTGCTTGCTCAAGGGCTAAAGCATAATACAGAACCTTAGCCTAGGCAGCTACCGAAGACATTTCAGTTCAATCTCTTCTTAGTGATTTCTAGGTTCCTACCAGAATCCCTATTATCGACTGAGACAATCAGAGTAGTGTTGCTTCAAGTCACAGTCATGTGCTTCACTCTTGGACTGAGCATACATAGTTAGGTATTTTCTTTTCCTGGGAGAAGGTTTAATAAATCTCTCATTCTTGACCATTTGTTCCTGCTTAAGAACAAGTTGCTGACATTCTCACCTGGTCTCTCCCCGAGAGGCTCAGTTCTAGAATCTAAGAGACAAACTCGAGTTCTCAGCTGCTAAGAGCTTTCACTCTGAGTTTGTAGAGGGGGAGAGAGTATATGTGATTGTATATTAGCTTAAGTATTTTAGCTTCTGTTTTAAGCAATAGATTAGCCTCTGCCAGATGTAGTTAGTTATAGCTGCAGTTTATTATCCTAGCTATCAATTATGTTAGGGTCTGTTTGGTCAAACTTCTCCATAAAGACTTCTAGAAGAGAAAAATAAGAAGAAAAAGTTTAAATAAATTTCTCCATAAGTTAAAATTAGTTAATGCACAAGTTAAAAAATAAAAATTTAGAGAAGTCATACGAGAGTTTCTAAAAATTATGCATCAAGTACCACATCAAGGAGTTTATTCTACTCAAAGTGGAACTCCTAACAAAATCTCAATAGCAACAACAAACAATGTTATCAATATTAATTTAAAAAAGAAAGAGGACAGGAATAAAAACAAGATTTAAGCTTCAGAATAACAGTCTTCAGAGAGATAAACTGCATCTATTTCCTAATCGTTTTGAATTAATATACGCCTGATGCTAAAATATTTAATCAAAGTGTAAATAAAACCAACCTTGCTAAAAGAATGTAAACATATCTAATGAAACATTCCCAGAAAAATTTACACACTCACCTCAAACATATTCAAGTATCTAGCAAAAAGTAAAGGCAGGAAGCAGTCCCAGTCAACATTGTGGTAATTTTTTACAACACGAGCTATAACATCTGCCCATTGATTGTTCCAGAATTGGCAATTTGGTATAGATTCCCACAAGCCTATACACTCTGTTATCCAATCACTGCCAATACAATTATAAAATTTTATTCCATAGGAAGTCATGTCAAATATCACACCAAAAAAATCCTAAGAATGTTATGCTTCTTACTGGGTAAAAAAGGCCTGATTATCCAGATTTGTTGGGAGAAAGAGTCTTGCAAAGCCTGAACCTTCAAAGGATGAATTATGCCACGGGTTTTGCAATAAAGATCTACAAATTACCCAGTGACCCAAAGAAAAGGATTAAGAAGAAAACAAAATAAGTAAGCTCAAATTGGAAAAAGAGTATAATTCCTAATGCAGGTCCAGCACGATTCCACTCAATGGAAGTATTGATCCACAGGAAATTCACGTTAATTCAGCTCATCATCAATACCAATATAAAGTCAAAACGAAATAAAAGACAAGCTCTCGTAATAATTCAAGATTATGAGGAAATATCACCAAAGCACTCACTTAAACTCAGACCATATCTCAAAGGCAGAACCTGATGGGAAGAATCTCCGGCAGGACTGGACAAGGTAAGTTATAGTTTCAAAATGTCGCTGTCTTATTCTCCAACCTTCTGGACCTGTACTTCTGCAGCGAGAATATAATTCAAAATCCCCTACCAACAATTTTGTAATCTCATATGCAGAAAAGAAATAAACTGTTAAAAATGTTCAATTCTGTATTTGATTCAGTAAGAGACAAGAAATTATTACAACATTGAATTCAAAGACAAATTTAAGCTTATAGCAAAAGTAACTTGTGGATTTACTGCAACCTCAAGCATTAAATCCTCAGGATTAGTCTTCATTTCTTTTGCTTTCCTTTGTTTTCATTGAGCTAACTAAGAACCACAAATTAAGTACAGAATAATTTTAAACCAATTAAGGCTGAAGCAGAAACAGTACCAATATAAAACTCACCTAGTAAAATGTGTGCTAATCAGTGTATCATACAGGGGCCTCCATTCAACAGTCAGTGTAATCTTTTTCCTATACTTGTTGAGTAATCTGACTACTAAATTTCCCCATCTAACCTAATAAACAAAAAATGACACAATCATTTGAGAGCAAGCAGAGACACAAAAAACAAGCACTCCGTGTCTCATCCAAGACAAATTGCTGCAGCACCTGAGCATAAAGCTTATTACGGGCGGCATGAAATATCTCAAGGCCCATCTGAGCAAGGTTGCGAACATCCTCCAAAGAAACATCACTTTTTGCCTTTATGAAACTGCACAACAAACATAAAAGTTAGATTCAACCTAGCAACAAACTCTGTCTGAATACAAGCTGAGTGGGGGAAAAACTCAAATCCACTACTTATAAATTATAATGCCGTTTTGGAAGCACAACGGAGCCATTACTTATAACCAAGGTTTTAAACAACAGTTCACGAACGTGAGTTCAAATCAAGCACCATAATTAAGGTTTTTTGGAATGACAGCAACTGCAATTATGGCTGCAACAACTGCATTTGTCCAAATTCCTACAATCTCAAGGTTTGTGACAAAACTATGAATGCAATTATAATTTAAAACCTTATTTATAAGAAAAGTATTCCATCAGATAACATACACCAAAAAAGTAATAACAGTATTACACAACCTCCGAAGAAATTTAACAGTTAATATAACAAAATACTAAGTCGTTTTCAATGCTAATAAAACATAAAATAACTTCGAAACAAACAGCGGAATAAATTACTTAATCTTGTTCGGAAATACTTATTTAGAAGAAGAAGAAAAAAAAATCATCATTTCCCTGTAATTAAGCAGAATCAAACATGCAAAACCAATTATAAACAAAGTCAATTTCCGTTCACATAATTTGCAAAACTGCTCACAAAACCACGAGTCTCACGCTCCTAATAAGCCTTCAAGTAACTTCTTCCCAACCTTCTATCACAAGTTCAATATCATTTCCTAGTAATCAAGAAGAACCAAAAACATGCAAAACCAATTATAAACAAAGTCAACCCCTCACTCTCCGAAGCTATTCTTCAATTCACATATCTGCAAAACCGCTCACAAAACCACGAATCTCACACTCCTCAGCGTTCTAGTAACTCCTTCAGAACCTCCGATCACAAATTCAACAGCATTTCCTCGCACCGCAAACACGAAAAACCTCGCACCACAGCACTAGCTAAAAGTAAAAACTACAAAACGGAAAAAATCAATCGAGGCGATATTCCAGAATCTTCTCAATTAAGCCGTACGGCGGAGAAATACACCGAAAGCGAAAGCAAAAACCGATGAAACGAAAAATTAAGGACGAATTAGGGAAAAGGAAGAGGAGGAGATTGGAAATGAGAGTGGATACTGACAGGTCGAGGACGGAGATGAATTTGAGAGTGGAGAAGACGGATTCGGGATCGTCAGGTCGGAAGGAGGACTTGACGGCGGCGATGACGCGAGTGAAGGAGTCGCGCTCGGCGGCGGTCTGAGCGGCGACCGGCGGCGGAAGCCATGCATTGTAGAGATGCATTTTGGTTTTCGGTTTTGGAGAAATGCTAAAAACGATGTTACAGAGAGTTTGGGAATGCGTGCGTATATATAGGATTGAAGATTGAGAGCAACTTTGTGAACACGAAAAAGGTGAATTGTTGAGAGAGAGAGAGAGAGAGAGAGAGACTGTGTGTGTAAAGAGTTATTATTATTGGAGAAAGCGGAGACTTAATTAGGGGGTTTGCATTTTCGGATTGACTTTAGTTCATTATTTAGTTCAGATTCAAGGTGCGGAATTACTTTAAACCTTTTTTGTTTTTTCTTTTTTTCTTTTCTCTTTTTCTCTTTTTCTCTGCCAGTTCTGTTCTGCTGATGCGAACCTTGTAAGATTCGAACAGTGGTAAATTCCAATATGATAAGTTTTTGCAACGCTCTGACATGTTTGTTTCAATATAGTACTTTTTTATTATTTTTATCAGTTAAATTTATTCAAAATTATTATCACAGATCTTGTTTTCTTGTATTAAAAACGTTTAATTTTATGCCACATTCCAAAATTATACAGAATTTTAAGATTTTAGATTTTCACCTACGGATAAAAAAATAGTTAATACAAGCAAAAAAACTTTTTAGTTGTTTATTATTATTTTAAAATAGAAGGCCTGTGCTTAATTATTTGACCAACTATATCATAAATTACAGTATTAATGTTTTATTGATGTGAAGTATTCTGTGAATTGTAGCATATTACTCAACTAGCACCATTTTTAAAAAAAAAGTCAGATCTCAGCTTATTTTGTGGTTGCATATTAATTTATTGTTTTAAAAAAAAGCTTAATTAAGAAGTTTTAATTATATCAAAAGTTTTGGAATTCTTTTTAATTATGTTTTTATTGAATGTTTATGATTTATGTTTGTTCTCAATTTATTTTAATTCCTTGGTCATTGGTTCTTGAAGATGGGAAGAACAAATTGACTAGTAAGTTAGAAAAAATTAGAAAAGAAGAAGTTAAATTAGTTAGTGAAAAAAATCATATAAGAGGATATATAAATAAAAAATAATTTAAATAATTAATAGAATAATTATTTAAAGCTAAAAAGAATGAGACTATATATTCTCTAACCATTACATGCTCATTTGATATTTATAGGCCACAACACATAAACACTAGTTTTGTATATAAACACTATATAATGTCATTTAGGGGTGGTGATTTCTAAAAGCAATCCAAAATTTTATTTATTTATTTATTTATTAGGTATATTTTGTTGTGTTCTAATCAATATTTTGTTATTTCAAGTTCATGTTTTATTCTTTCAACTTGAATCTATTTAGTTTAATTCTAAAAATTAAATGGTAGATACTTAGGATGAAAAAAAATATTTTTTAAAATATTCAATACAATAAAATTATTTAATAAAGACAAAGTTTAAAACATTAAAAAATAACACTAAAAGATACAGCTATCATATGTTTAAGAACGTTAATATTTTTAAGAAAGTGTAATTTAAAGATGTGAAAACAAATAAATGAAATAGATTATTTCTATTAAAATATAATATTTAATGCCATCAATAAACTTCAATCTTGATTTTTAATAAAGTATTTTTTAATATATCACTCAATATTTATAGGATAAATACTATTTATTAAGTTTTTTTTTATGTTGAAGTAGTATTTTCCCAAGAACACGTTGCTGCACTGTGCGGTCAAAATCCTTATATCGATTCAAGAGTATTTATCATTTGAATAAAAGCATACTAATTAAACTAACTAATTTGATTACAGTAATAACATCATTAATATTCTATTAATCTGAGTAAAAAAAAAACATGCGTAATTTATGATAATAGTTGTTTAAAGAGAACTCTGCAGAAAATATTAAAACTGAAACTAATTTTGCTTCATTTTAACCATGTGGATGTTAACATCCTATGTAATTAAAGCTAATTAATCTGTTTTAAAAAGTATTATTCTACTATTTAAGGAGGAAAAAGTAACTAGTGGAAACCTATTGTGATTTCACATTCTACACTTGGGTATCTGATTTGAACACTCGAAACTTTATCTTTATATTTTCACAGTCTGACATAATAAAGGCTTCCTGTTGAACAAGAAAAGAAAAGACCGTGTAACTTTGGAAAGAAGAAACATACTTTTTTTTTTTTATTGTGATTTCAATAACTTAATAAATTTTATGCAGATGGGTTTTCCAAAACTGTTGCTTATGTGGCTCTTAGACCCTTTGAGATGAGATAATTTATTGTCACTTCTTTGAGTATTTACTCTTCTTTAAAATAAGAAATTAAAAAAACTAAGATTTTTTTTTACAAATTTACACCACATCAAATATATTCATTAAACTTAGTTAATTTTTTAATTCTTTTATAAATTTAAATAGTTTTAATTAAGTTTCAATTAAAAAATTGTTCCATTGAATATTCAAAATTTTTATAATATTTCTTAATTAAATATTTAATATTTTTTTTGCGTTAAATATAATGACATAATTATTTAATTTTGTAGTTTCAAACATAATTCACATATTCGGACCATAATAAAAATATCTTTATAATTTAAATATTTTTATAAAAGATAACATTTTTTTTTAGTCAAACTAACTATTTGAGGATATAGAATACTATTATTTGATAAATATAATTAAGGTTTCAATATTTTTGGCTGTTCAAGTTGAGGATATTGTGTTTGAAATTAATTAAATGATAAAGTTATTCTAATTAATGGTAAATATTCAATTCAAAAATATAAAAATTTTAGATATAGAATAAAATAATTCTATTTTTAAAAAATATTTAATCAAAAATATATTAGATAAATTTATGAAAAATAGTAATTAATTATAATGTAAGATAAGGATGCCATTAAAATGATAATAAGAGGGAAGGTGTGGGCATTAAAAGGTGGGGCAGTGCAGTCCCCACCTTGATTGGTAGAATAATGAAGGGGGCCACAAAGACTTCCTTTCTTTCTTAGCATCTTTCACGAGTTCACTTTTCAGAATCTAAGATAGATATTCTCATACTTAGATTTTTTTTTAAATATGCAACTTTTACAAAAATAAAAAATAAAATAAATAAATCTTGAAAATTTACTTATAATGATTAAATCGTGATAACAATTAATTATAAAAAAAATTATATGTAATACATAATTTTAAAATAAAATCATAATAGTTTGACGTGACTTTATTATCAAAGAATGTTTTATACATATAACTATAATAATATTAAACTGAGATGGGAAATTTGTTAGGATTTAAAATTTAAGATTTAAGATTTAAATTTTCTTAAAATTTTTTTACATGTGTTTTGTAATTTTGATTTAATATAAAAATAATTAAAGAGAAGCCATAGCTGATCCCCTAAACACACAGATATACTAAGAACATTCTCATATATCTTACAATTATAAACAGAAAATTGGAATATACTCCTCCTTCTTCCTCAACCACTTTCACTCAACTCTGTTATTCTCTCTCCGATCTCCATCACCATCACCATTATTCCTTTTCTTATGCCAAACTTTCACAAACCAAAATATTCCATCTACTCATATCAGAATCCCAAGTTTTTATTTGTAATTGCAATCTTTACAATGACGGGAGATTAAAATTACGTTTTACTCCAACACTTTTTTATTAAAACAAAACAAAAAATTGATGCTGAACTCCTTCTTGGGTAAATTACAAATGTTATTTTTTGGGTTTTTTTAAATTTACTAAGATTTTAGATTTTTTAAATTTGTTCATAAATTTTTCATTTGTTCTTAAAAATTACATTTAAAAGCACGAGGTTTAAATTATTATAAGTTACTAGTGAACATTAATACATTTAAGATGTATATGATATTTTTTTATGAAAATGACAGTATAATTAAAAATTATAACAATTATTAAAACAAAATTATTAGTATAACCTATATTGAAATTGTAACCACCTAAAAAATTGTCATTTGAGTAAAAGTGAAAAAAATAGAATGAGTATCTGATTATTTTATTATTAAACAACTGAAAATAAGTATATATAGGAAAAGTTAGTAGTCAAGTCTCATTTTCACTTAGTCACCATCTCTCTAGACCTCTACCCATTCCTTTCCTCTGACTTTTCTCTAAGCCTCCGCATCTTTCCTTTCATCAGTTTCTCGAGCGGAGCCCACCATTGGACTCGTGGCGAAGAACATAGCAAGTCTATCCAATCAGAACCTCCACTATAGTAAGTTCATTTTCTGCCCCCTTCTCTTAGAGCAAGTTTTAGGTTTTCGTTTTTCCTATGCTTACTAAGCTTGCATGTGGCCTCTGAGCCATCAAACGGTGCCTCTGTGAGCTCAGTTTACTATTTTGTTAGTATGATAGTTGATCAGAGGTCCTTTGGTGCATATTCGAGTTCCTGAGGATCTTAGGCTCTTGGGACTGTTAGAGAGAACTTTCACTGCTATTAAGATAAGGAAAGCTGACCTACATTTTGTCTGAATTAGGTGTGATTGTAGCTTAGGGTTTGATAGAGTAACATCTGTGAAATGCATCTATGAATTATATATGTGAAGATCTTTTGTAGACCTGAATTGAAATTTAAAACGTTAGACTTCGTTTTTGCATGCATGGTAGGTCCAATTTAGTCATATGAGAAATGTATATGTGAAATGTATCTGTGAATTATATACATGAAAGTTGATCTTTGTCCAATTTAGCCATCTGATATATGTATGGTAGCACTGAGGTAGTAGGAACTAGTGCAATCCATTTGTGAAATCTTTGCTTTCTGCATAACTCGCCCAGGCTAAGCATTCTCGCCCAGGCGAACTCACTTGAAAACTTGAGAGGTGCTCTCGGGTCCAATTTCGCCCAGGTGAGAGGTGTTTCGCCCTGGTGAGAAAATATTTTTGCCCAAGCGAGGGTATGGTCACCCAGGCAAAAATGACCCTGGAGCAGCAGTGCTCTCTGGACCAAATTCGCTTAAGCAAGAGGATTTTTGCTCAAGCTAAATCCTAAAAAAAAGATTTTTTTTTTGAACTTTCTGTTTTGATTGTTTGATTATTTGACAATACAATGTATGGATTTAATAAAATAGATTCATTGATAATTTAAGTTTAATTGTATTGATGATTTAGTGATTTATTTAAATGTTGAGATTGAGATTGAGATTGAAAAGTAAGTGAATGTATAAGTAGAGATTTATATTATGATTTGATATTGTTAAAAGTGTTAATAAAGTTAGTTAAAGCCTAAGCATAGTGTTTTTAGGAAAGAAAACACCTGTGTCTGGGTTAATTAGGAAGTGCATTGTCTAAGGATCTGATCAATAACGATTGATTGATTGACTCTACTAGTAATAGGAATCAAATAGATGATTATTACTAGGTGGTGATAGTCGAAGGAGGTCTGAACTGGGTGACTGCAGCTTGAAACATAACTGGTCAGGAAAGTCTCATGGGGACTAACCCTATCATACATGATTGATGATTCATTTGTGTGGAGGCTGTGTGGATTCCCAGCGTGGAGATGTATGACAGGTCCATATCTCGAGGTTTATTCAATGCACGAGTCTTTCAAAAGTAGAATCAAGTTTGTAGTGTGTCAATGTCTTATATTGTGATGATACATGTAGCTTAATGAAATATGTTTGAGGGGTGTTAATCTTTGTGCTTTAATTGAATGACTCGAAATTATTAAAAATTTGGTTAGCTTATCCTTTGTTCTATTGTACTTGTGTTTTGATATCTGTCTGCAATAATTTTGTTTTTGACATTGGAAGAGATGGTGTTGCAGATAGATCTGTGAACTATCACTTGGGATGAATAATACTATTACACATAGGTTAAATTTGAAATAAGTTGAAAATGTTTTGTAACTATGTTTTAGTAAAATTCTGAGATAAAATTTTATAATAGTTTAATTTTTAAAAGATTACTTAAGAATCTTAAATAGGATTAGTAAAATGCTTAGTTTATGTATGTTATTTTTGGGATATTATATAAATAGCAAATAAACATAAACGGTTACAAAATTTTTAGAGAAAAAAATAGTTTCCCATTTTTGACTATATTCATTGATCATAATATAATAACTAACATTATATGATAGATTCCCATTTTTGAACTTTGTGGGTGGAAAAAAGAAGTGTTAGGAAGGGAAAACTCTACTGAAAGTAGTTAGGGAGGTTCATTAAACGTGCTAATGTACTTTATTTTAAAAAAAAAGGCCTGTACTTGGTTATTATTAATGTAACTGTCATTATTTATGTACATTTGATGTGATTCATTTGTGCATATGTTAAAAAACCAATAATAGAGAAAAAAAACCATAATAATTCACAATATTTTATTAAGGAGTTAGTGATTTTTTTTCATTGATTTACGTGTATAATTAAGTATATTATGGTTTAAGAATATGATTTTCTTTTTTTCTGGAATACTCCTACCTTAGGTGTAATCCCATAAACAAAAACACAAGTACCCACCCCTCTCTTTCCCTCACTTTCTGTATTATTTTTTCTCTCTTTTCCCTCATAAAGCTCTCTCTTTATTCTAAATATTTTATTTCATAGTTCATTTATTTTAGAATTTAACAATAGTCAGGTGATTAATTTTTTATTACTGAATCATATTTTTCAAATAGATTAAACTTTTATTTATTTTAAAAATCTTTTATTACTTTTTATTTTTTCTTATATTTTATTTTTAATTTTAGAAAATTCAGTTAAGAAAAGTGATTTTTCTCATCCTATTATATAATATACTAAATTTTGATTATCTTTAGATAACTTATTCTATATTCTTAGATTTTGGATTATATATTTAATTCATCGTCCATTAAAAATTTAAATAGTTTTATTATATTGATATTTTAGATAGAATAACTTACACTATGGCTCTTGATATATTTTTTGTTAGACAAATCTTTATTTATTTAATTTCATTTGTTCGTAGTATCTTTAATTTATAAAATTATACTTTATACTTCAAAAGAATCCTATCATCTGTTAATTTAAATTTATTTTTAGTTTTAAATCATCTAATTAATGAGATATTAGATACTTTATTGTAAAAATATAATTTTATAATCTTGGATGTTACACCAACTCTACTTCAAATCATCACCATAATTTAGTTTAATTTAACTAAATTAAATTATTAGATACAAATTCTTAGTACCATTATCTAAATTTTTTGCCCCTCAAAATAATATCTACAAGTTAGGCAAATTTAGGAAAGGCTTAACTTATTCCTAATGAACTTCTTTCGCAAACAAAACATATTATTACAAACTTAAATCACTAAAAATAAATCTATTAAGATCACATCTCACATGTAAACAATTATATCAAAAGAGAACAAAACTCTACATATGAGAGAGAGAAAACTTACTCAAGATCACAATTTAACTGATTTATATTATATAAAATTCTATTATCTTTCAAAATTCACTCTTTAATTGAAGAAAATATGAAAAAAAATCTCAAAATATAAAAAAAAATAAGAAGAATAAAAACAAAAGAAGTTTAGAAAATTAATAAAATAAATTACTAAATAATTAAAATTCTACTTTACCTATTAAATATAACTTAAAATTTTAACCTTTATTTAAAAAAGAAAATCCATCCTTACTAAACACATGCATAAATATTATATATATATATATATATATATATATATATATATATATATATAGATATATATATATATATATATATATATATATATATATAGGGATATAGTTATATAAATTACGTATATTAGTTTGTATGCGTGAAGAATCTCATCAATATCTTTGAATTTTTATAGTTAAAAGCTATCGTGAACTTTTCCTTCTATTTTTACTAGATGTAGTGAAATTTTCTGGCACACTCCTTAAAATCGTGTACTCAAAATCTTACCCAAATATTCCCTCTCTTTACCCTGAATTTTAAACACCACAACTAGTTGTTTCCATTTCATTTACCGTAAATCGAAATCTCATTCCTTCACCTTTCAAATAATCACGTGTTGTAATCGAAAAGAACATAAAAGAATATTTTGTTTAAATATGGCACACAACTTTACTCGTTACTACTATAAATTGGTTGCGACAGAATAAAAAAAACATTTGAAAACGAATACTAACGTTGGATTCTTTTCATCATTAGATCTGATCCTATAAAGTTGAGGGTCGTGAATGCGACGTTGCTGCGACGGTTTTTCGTCTACATAAGCTTGTTCTGTTCTTTTTTATCAAAAAAAGTACCTTTTTTGTCTAAAATATAAACTATGTGGTCACGTCGAAAAAAAAAGTCAAAATGATACCCATTTAACAAAGAAAAAAGAAAAATTAAAATGGTTCCAAATGATTTGTATAATTCATGTGCTGGTTAAGATAACAGAGTCAAAAGTGTTGGGATAAAAGTGTGTAGAAGGGAATACAAATATTTCACTTTGAATAATAAGATTGAAATAAGTTAGATGCCTGATTTAAAAAGAAAAAAAAAAAAAAAAAAAAAACACAGGTGCATGTTCGGAAAAAAAAAACACACACACATTCAAAGTGCATAAAGACCCACACCTCAGGAACTATGGGTTACATGGGTGGCCTTCAAACTTTTAAATATTGAGCTCTCCTTGCATGCTTTTATATATGTTTTGTTTATTAATAATATAATATATAAAATGTGAAATTAATTACATATAGTATTATAGATTTATTATTAATATCGAGACATATGACATAATAGATGTATTAGCGTATGTTCTTTTATTAGTCTTTTGTGATTGATGCATTTTTTTTTTTTTTTGATTCATGTATATAAATTGGGTATATATGTATATAAAATTTCACTTTGAATAAGTGAAACTTATTGAGTGATTTGCATGAATTCATAAATAATGTAAAAATATTTAGAGTGGTATCATTTTTGAGTAATGGTGATAAACACGCAACTTTATATTAATAAAGATATTATAATTTTTCTATTATTTAGTTACATAGAAATGACTTCGGGTGGTGAGAAGTTATAAATTTTTTGTGTTTAATTTGATAACACATGTATATTTGGCTTGATAGTATATGATTCTTGTTATTTTAATATGGAAGAATTAGAAGGGAGAAACACTGTAGAGACAAACAAGAAAGAAAATTGAGCCAAATACATAAGGGAATGAGTTCAACCCAAAACTTTAAGGCATTAGGTTTGTGGGTCTTTTTTTATATGTTACTTAACTTTCTCATTCATATTCAATGTGAGACTTATACTCACACTTTGATACCTAAGAAATTTCCCCTCAAGTGAGAGTCCCTCTTTCACATATTAATACACTCTTCCTCGAGCTAAAGCATTTTCAAATACAAGTATCCCACTCACAAAGGATCCTCACTTGTTACACAGGGATCAAACTGTATTCGTCTGAGCCAGTTACACAAACTATCGGCTTTGATATCACTTGTTGGGAGAATTCGAACAGTACCCCACTCACAAAGCCTGTTATACAAACTATTGGCTCTGATACCACTTGTTGAGAGAATTCGAAGGGTACCCCACTCACAAAAGATCCTCAATTGTACTACCGTTTATACACTTAAACGAGTCACACTTGCTTGAAACTTCCGCCAGAAAGACTTTCGATACAAGGATGAAACTGTACTCGCCTAAGCTAGTTACACAAACCATCTACTCTGATACCACTTGCTGAAAGAATTCAAAGGGAGAAACACCGGATTAACAAACAAGAATGAGAATCGGGCCAAACATACAAGGGAATGACACCACCTTCAACCCAAAACCTTAAGGCATTAGATTTGTGGGTCTTCTTCTTTCTTATATGTTGCTCAACTTTTTCATTCCTACTCAATGTGGGACTTAGACTCACACTTGGGTACCTAACAATTGAGTCACAGAGTGGAAGCAATAAGATTCACTTTTATCATAATAATATGAAAACACTCTATCAATCAATCTAAACAAACCAATATGCAGTCGAGAACAGAAAAATAAATCAACACCAATAATTAACATGGGAAAACCTCTCAATAGAGATCAAAAAACTCAACTCACGGGACGGTAAATACTCTACTAATACCAAAACAAAGATACAATGAGTTTCACAAAAAATAATCACAGAGCATATCTATACAACTCTTTAAACGGTCACCAACAATGGCCCAAAAATATCAACAAATTGAAATTAATAAGGAAGAGTTCAAAAATCTCGTCACCAAAACAATAGACAACGTTCACGAATTTTATGGAAACAAACTACAGCTCCGATCTCAAATCCGTCCGTCCAAAACCACTTAATGTGAGTGATAAACTCTAGTAAAAATTTCAGAGCAATTGGAGAATATTTCACCGTTGGATTTTCGAAGCAACCAAGATTGACAGTAACAGGAACTTCCTGTGGACAACAACTATTCACAAAATTTCTTACGCTTCTACAGACCTCAAGTAGACAATCTCACCGTCCAGATTGAAGAAATATGAGTGAGAAATCTTCAATAAAAATTGCAACTCGATCAGACAAGGTGTCATAATTGGATCTTCAAACCAATAAACACAGTGCGAACTGTATTTGCCTCTCCTTCTCTTTTCTTCAAAGCAGTTGTTCACACACTTCTCTACACACCAATGATGCTTTTACCGTTGCACACACAGTTGCACACACTTAGGATTAACCTTTTATCTTAATTACAATGATGCATTATATTGGGTCTGTCATGTGTCATGGACACACGAAATACTACTTCTTCTTGCACCTCCAAACACTTCTTGGGGCACCTCCAAATTTTTCATTTCGAACCAAAATACCCTTAAAATATTATTATGAAAACCCAAATACCCTTTTACCCTAAAACCCTTGTATTCCCTTTTCCACAAAGCTCTCTTCATTTCAGCTCTACAACGCCACCTCCAAAGGCACAACTGTCATTTTGTGGTTCGATTTGTTGGCCATTTTCATTCCGTGAACCTTCAATAACAACGTATTTTAGGATTATTTAAGGTTTGTATGATGTATTTTTGGATTTGTAGAGTATTTGAAGAGATTTAATGTGGTTTGTGATTTGGGGGTGTATTGCGTTATATACGAAATGGGTTGCGGAACAAAATATTTCGCAACTCATTTTGCAGGAAATACAAGTTGCGAAACGGAGCATTCCGCAACTGTGCTACGGATCCAAATGCTCTGTTCTGCAACTGATATTTCCTACGAAATGAGTTGCAGAACAAAGCATTTTGCAACTGTGTTACACTGTGCTACGAATCCGTAGCATAGTTATGAAATGCTCTGTTCCACAAAGTTGCGGAACAGGACATTCCGCAACTGTGGTACGTTGTGTTACAGATCCGTAGCATAGTTGCGGAATGACCTATTCCACAACTGTGTTACACCGTAGCACAATTATGAAATGTCCTGTTCCACTATTTCTTCGTCGTGCCGTTGCACTCGCAATCGTCTATCGACGCCGCACTTGCAATTGTCTATCGCCGCCGCCAAGAATGCCGACCGTCACAAAATGCGACCCACCAGCCACCGCACCTTACCTTGACCTTCACCCTTCCAATTTCTACACAAGTTATACGCAAGCACCTCTAATTCAGTGTTCTATATGATAGATTCATGATTGTTAGACTCTAATAAAATTTATATATCACGATTTTATAGTCTTTTGAAGAACTTTTTATATTTAGTCATAGTGTAAACAAATATGAGTTCATTTACATTCATACGTACGATGATATTATATTTGTTCATAATAGATAACTCTTTATTAATTGTATATTTACTTACTATTATAATTATATTTGGTAATGGAAAATTAACAAATTTTAAATAATATATTGATTTTAATGTATTTTGTTTAGAGGAATATGAATACTATATTGATTTTAATGTATTTTGTTTGGAGGAATATGAGTTGTATCTGTGTAAAATGTACCTAAATCTATGTTTGTAATAATATATTATATTTTATCTTACTAATATAATAGTTTTCTCGGTTCATCTAGGATTTAGGATTATGATTTTAACTTCAATGTTATATTTTAAAATGATGTATGAATATTGACTTTTAGTGCAAGTTGTATTATTTTTAGCTTGATATGAAATAATGCTATTTTTTTAGTATTATAATGTGAAATAGAACGGAATAAAGGAATGATTGATCTTTGCCAAATTATAAGTTTTATGTGTACGGTGATACATGTATATTTTTTTCCACAAAAATCTACCTAAGAGGAATTAGGTAACTCTTGGTGAATTTCAGTCAATCATATTAAATGTTTTTGTTAAGAAAAAGTCCAAAATAGAAAAAATTGTAAATTTATGAAAAAATTTGCTCAACAAAAAGTTTTGCTCAACGAATATCTTCCTATCACAATGAGAATATTTTCTCTTTATTTAATAAGTTTATATTTTATATTCTGAAATTGCGCTGTATAATTTTAATTTGATTTGATATAATTATAAATTAAAAAATACATTATAAGTGTTAATGGTTGAGAAATTTATCATTATTTTTATGATAAATTTATTCTTAATTTTAAACTCCAAAAATTTTAATAAAACAAAAAAAAAAATGTATTCATACATTATGATCACAACCATTATACTTTAATCTCAAAATAGCTCTATTCTTAAATTTGAAGACTAGATAATTTAGAGAACTAAAAGGTATTTTTATATTTAAAGTACTTAAAAGTATTAATTTTATATTTTGACGGACTAAAATAAAATTTGATTCAAAATTTAAAAGTCATTTAAAAAATAAATAAAATGTAAATGTTTACATAATTATTTTCTTGACACGTACAGTTAATTGCATAGTTACTCACGTGGATGTTGTCAGTCACCACGTGAGATAAAAAGGTACTTCTCCGTAACTCACTGAAAAGGTAATTTTCAGTTTAAATGAAAAAAAAATATTAATATTTAAGAAATTAGAAATGTATTTAAATATATATATTTTTTCTGTATTTTTTGTTAGTTTATTGTGGTTGAGTTTTGACTTTCTTTACCCTAACAATTATGTTTGATTGTGAAAATAAGGATGGGAAAGGAAATAATTAAAATGGTACTGTTTAATGGGAGGAAGAGAGGATAAATAATTATAAATAATAATAAAACTATTATATTATTTTTCTTTTATTTATATTGTTTTCTTTAACTCTCTCCATATATTTTCTTAGTTTTCTTCAATCCAATATTTTAAAATTTATTATTTTTATTTACTTAGGATTTTTTGTCGTTGAACTAATTCCTTTTTTTTTCTCCTATCCAACAAAACATAAAGTATCATCTAGAAAATTTTGTTTTTCTTTTATTAATATTGTTTTTTAACCAAAAAAAAACATTTTCAAAATTTTATATATATATATATATATATATATATATATATATATATATAA
>Ga0209489_105635_pt1 | contig 21406 bp, 8 predicted proteins | sample SiratrowhiteBW_FD_187527 | JGI IMG/M metagenome (GOLD analysis project Ga0209489, IMG submission 187527) | Root nodule microbial communities of legume samples collected from California, USA - Siratro white BW (SPAdes) (version 2) | ecosystem: Host-associated > Plants > Roots > Nodule | place: USA...
ATTATTTAATATATATATATATATATATATATATATAAAAGATTATAAATAAATTTCACTACAATATAATATAATCATAATCTGTTATATTCTTTTTGATTATCTTAAAATCTATCATCGGAAAGTTATAATTATTATAATCTTTTATTGATTGAAGATGTGGAAAATTTGAGACAACAATATATAAAACTTACGTCAAAAATATTTTTCTACCATCTTTACTTTTCAAATAATGATTAAGTCATACATTAAATATTTTTATTTAATGTAAAATTAGTAAATTTTAATTTTAACTTTATATTTATATTTATATATATATATATATATTTTTAAATAATTAATTTAAATTTAAATATTATATAACACTAGTTAATTATTTATTCATTGAAGAAAATGTTAATTGACAATTTGAGTAAAATTAACACTACAAGAAAAATAATATTTAGACACCAATTTTAGCTACTAAATAAAATAGTTGCTAATTATGATCACAATAAACACTAAAATTAGATTTTAGTGGGTAAATAACTATAAAATAAAGTGATGATTGAATTTAATGACCAATTAAGTTAAGATGTATTTAACATTAGTTATTAATATTTTAATCACTTATATTATATAAATTTATTTGACTTTATAGAGAGCTGAAAACTTGTAATATTTAAAAGATAGAAATGACAACGACTCAAAATAAATGTTTTAAACATTAACCACAAGAATATAAAACAAAATAAATTCCATAAATGAGGGCTAAAATTTTTCAATGATAAAAAAACTTCATATATCCGGGTTATAGTTGCTAAGATTGAGTGAAAGTTAAAAATTTTGATTAAAAAAAGTTTTGTAAAACTGACCGCTAGTTAAAAAGTTGTAAGATAATAAATATTAATTATTAAAGTATATCTTAATATTAGGTAATTAATTTCTTTTATAATTTAAATTAATTTTAATTTTTTAATTCAAAATTTTTATATAAATTAAATTTTAAAATAATATTTATGTAAAATTTATTTTTATTATAATTTAAAATAATTATCATTTCTCAATAAATAAATAAATATTTTATTAGAAATAAAAAAATAGTGGAATAATTAAAAAGATAAACAAGTATAACATTGAATAAATAATTCAAAAAGATGTAACAGGAAAATAACAATAATAAATTAAATAAATTATCCTAAAAATATAAATAGACATTAAGGTTTCATTTTAAGAGATAAAATAATAAAGTTTAAATTTTATTAATTGAGTAGATTATTTTAAGCTTACTGAAATAAAATGAAAAAAATGGCATGCGTAAAAAATATATCCAGTTCATCTATAAACTAAATGACAAGCCTTAATGCAGAGATTCTCTTCACTACATGCTCTTCTGTTCCTATGAGATGTGGGCCTCATCAATTTTTTGTTGAATCTCTATCAAACAGTGAGCCTTTTCTTGGTCCTTTCTTTCTGCTCACTTTTGGATTCCTTTTCTCGGTGCAGGAAAATCAAAATCCCATTTCACTTCCATGGAAATTATTTGGCTATTTCCTCCTAAAAGGAGAAAACGAAAGCCGTTGGTTCATTCAACTAATAATAATTCAACAGCCACTTCATGTTGAAGCAACACATTCTTCACTATGCTACACACCTGGCTCATACGTGTCTTAAAACCCAACGTATGTTTTTCTTCGACCCAACCTACGTGCTGTTCAACCGTGAAAAAATCTAGCCGATTAATCACACACAATTTTCTTACCATAGAACGCTATTACTCGCATGTGCTGGGCCCCACTTGTTACGATCTCGCGCTGCGTAAGCATGAAATTTCTCACTGCCCGCCACGTGTCGCCACACTGTAGGCCAAGGAGAGCCTCCACACGCCTACAAATAACATCATGCTCCTTCTTACCAAACACACACTCTTTCCACTCAATTCACCTTCACTCCCTTCTCACTGTTCTTCACAACTCCGTGACCGGTGAGTCACTCTAACTTTCTCTCTTAACAATGTCCTTCGTTCATGTTTTACACTACCACACATTCTATTCAACTGTTTAGATCTTAACCGTTTTCTCTCTACACACTGCAAAGCTAACGGTGTATTATTGTTATATATTGCTTTACTTTGTTGGATTAGTTAGTTACTAGCATTGTTATCGTTGTAAGTGGTGAATGTTTGGTGGTGCATGCAGAAGGCATAAGCATGGCAACGGTGTCGATGGCATCCTACGTGGCGTCAGGCGCGTGCAACGAGCAGCGCGGCCCGTGGAGTTCGGGTCAGGTGAGTCTGAACCGGCAGGAATTGAAATACGATGGGTTGAGATCTCTGAACAAGGTGCACGTGAGAAGCACGCGTGCGAGCGAAGCGAGAAGGTCTTTGTCTGCGAAGAGTAGCAAGAGTGGGCGTGAGAAGGTTGTGGGGAAGATCGAGTGCGGGATGAACTTGATCTTCGTGGGGGCTGAGGTGGCACCTTGGAGTAAAACCGGGGGACTTGGTGATGTTCTCGGAGGACTTCCACCAGCTTTGGCTGTAAGTGGATTAACTCATTTATTTATCTCAGCTCTTTTAATTCTTATATTCTTAAGCTATCATTAAACCCTGATTAAATCTAATCAACTCACCACAAGTAAAAAAGAAAGTAAAAAACTGATTTTGTGGGAGAAAATCTAAATTAGATCTGTGAAAGGCATTCCATTGCATCCAGCTCAAAAGCCGAAAACTCTAATGATAGTAAGTACAAATCGAGGAATGGACGGCATAAAATAAAAGTGATTTTATTATTATTATTTTGTCATACGGTCCATGCAACTAATTTCAAGCATTCAAAATAATAATATTGGAAAACTCAGTATTTATTACACCGTAAATATAAAATAAATATTTTTTTCTTCAATAAAACCTTATTATTATTATTATTTTTTTTTCTTAAATCTGACTTAAAAGAAATCGATTTGAAAAGGCAACGACGTCTGTTTGGAGAAAAGTTCAATCACTTAAGTAGATCTCAAAGAAAGATGAGTCCTGAGTTCACAGAGAGAAACATAAAATTAATATTAATATTAATATTCTTATTTAACGAGTTAAAATTTAATTTTTATATTTATTATTTTCTATAATTTGAATAAAAATAATGTTCAAAAGTAATATACTCTGTATATTTTCATAAAAAAATAGAAAAAAATACCTAATTATATTGTGGAACAGTGTGTATGTGATTATTTTAACTAGATTAATAATTTATCTTTAATATTTTTTGTATTCTTGTATACCTAACATAACATAATAGTAGTTTTGTGGTTAAAAATATTAAATTTTTAAAATATAATTAAGAACAAAATAATAACATAAATATGTATAAAAGTGGGTGTTCTATAATAGATTGTTATAAATTATAAATATAACTTTATATGTAAACTAATACGAGTTTTGAGATTAAAAGAATATAATCAAGAATAAAATAATAACATAGAACGTGTATTCAAATGAAATATTTGAATATATATTGTGGTAGGTTATGAGTTTAACCCGTTTTGTGCTATTTGACAAAGGGACATGGACACCGTGTTATGACAGTGTCACCGCGCTACGACCAATACAAGGATGCATGGGACACTAGTGTGACGGTGGAGGTAACATTTTTTTGTTCTCCTCATGTATCTGTACAAATCTATGTAACTCTTGGTTAACGATTGAACTGTTTCACTCTTTTCTTTTCGTAGGTCAAAGTTGCTGATAGAATAGAAACTGTTCGTTTCTTTCACTGCTACAAGCGAGGTGTTGATCGTGTTTTTGTGGACCACCCATGTTTCCTTGAGAAGGTTATAAACTTTACTTGCCATGAACGTTTCACCAAAAAGAATATTTATAGGATAGAAGACACTATGACACCTTCAAAGTAAACTAAACATTTTTCTTGCATTTTGATTTTAAAAGGTGTGGGGCAAGACCGGTTCAAAACTCTACGGCCCTAGTGCTGGAGTGGATTATGATGATAACCAACTTAGATTCAGCTTGCTATGCCAGGTAACTTCCCCTATAGTTTAACCTGCATAAATTTTTCGCTCATAGGTAATATTAACGAAGTAATTCGCTTCCCTAACTGCTAACACACGCAGTTGTCTGAATCATATCTACACATGCTCCCTTTGTTTCAATTACCTTCAAGGGCCATTTGCAGATTTAATTCGTCATCGCTGATTACATTTATGAGAGCATAGATTTGAATTTACTTTAATATTTGTTGAGTCTGGATATGTCGTTATGAATGTGTTTAACAACTTTCAGGCTGCCCTTGAGGCACCAAGAGTTTTGAACTTGAACAGCAACGAATATTTCTCGGGACCATATGGTATGGCTCTCTGGTTTATTCCTTGATCTTCAATATTCTGTTAAGGAAAACCTTTAAATTTAGTTTACAAGCTTTTTCTGTCTTGGGGCAGGTGAAGATGTGATCTTTATTGCCAATGATTGGCACACTGCCCTTCTTCCGTGCTACATGAAATCAATGTACCAGACCAGGGGGATTTATAGAAACGCAAAGGTGAGGATTTATTTACTTTCTGCACGCTTGTCTTCATCAATCACCATTCATTCTTTCCAGAGAAACTGACTTTCCTTGGCCCATCATTGCAGGTTGCATTTTGCATTCATAACATAGCCTACCAGGGTAGGCATTCCTTTGAGGACTTCCCTCTTCTCAATCTACCTAATGAATACAGGAGCACTTTTGACTTTACTGATGGGTAAAAACTTACGACATTTCCTAAATTTATTATTTGACTTGTACACATCAAACCATGTTAATATTTCTTATGTTTCATTTTCAGGCATCTTAAGCCTGTGAAGGGAAGGAAAATTAACTGGATGAAAGCTGCAATAATAGAATCGGACCTAGTGCTCACCGTAAGTCCATATTATGCCCAGGAACTTGTTTCCGGAGAGGATAGAGGTGTGGAATTGGACAATATAATTCGCAAAAGTGGCATCTCCGGTATCGTGAATGGCATGGATAATCGGGAGTGGAATCCACGAACTGATAAATTCATAGATATACACTTCGATACAACAAGTGTAAGCGTTATCTTCCCTGTTATTAAATATGGTTTGCTCAATGATATGGAATTTTGGAGCATAGAAATAAGCACTTCCTTATCAAACTGCCATGTTAGGTCACGGAAGCAAAATTCCTGCTGAAAGAGGCCCTTCAGGCAGAGGTTGGCTTACCTGTAGACAGGGATATCCCTCTGATAGGCTTCATTGGTAGACTTGAAGAGCAGAAAGGTTCAGATATTCTTGTGGAAGCTATCCCAAAGTTCATTGACCAGAATGTTCAGATCATAATTCTTGTAAGTGTCTTGATTCAGTCATTGCTGTGGTATTAATAATAATTACTAATGCTTTTCTTCTTCAGGGAACTGGCAAAAGTAGCATGGAGAAGCAGATTGAGCAACTAGAGGAAATTTATCCGGAGAAGGCGAGAGGGATAGCAAAATTCAACGGTCCCTTGGCTCACAAGATTATTGCTGGATCTGACTTCATAGTGATACCAAGTAGATTTGAACCCTGTGGTCTAGTTCAGCTGCATTCTATGCCATATGGAACGGTAGAGACTATTAGCCTCTTTTTCTCTATTTCCTTCTCATCTAACATTTTCTGAGTCTAAACAATAAATGTTTGCGACAGGTGCCAATAGTTTCTTCCACCGGTGGACTCGTTGACACCGTTAAAGAAGGGTATACTGGATTCCACATGGGTGCATTCGACGTAGACGTAAGTAGAAACATAGTGCTGTTTTTTATTTGATGGAGGAGCAAATCTGAAAGATTGCTACTGGGTTTTTCTGTAGTGTGAAGCTATTGATCCTGATGATGTGGAAAAGTTATCAACCACCGTAAAGAGAGCCCTTGAAACTTATGGTACACCAACCATGAAAAACATTATCCAGAACTGCATGGCCCAAGACTTTTCATGGAAGGTAAGTATCTGTGAAACGTTTGCTTTTCTCATAAAAATAAAATTGTACATTGAGGCAAATTCTGTTTATGATTATGATACAGGGACCAGCCAAACAATGGGAAAAAGTGCTGTTGAGCCTAGACGTTGCTGGAAGTGAAGCTGGAATTGATGGTGATGAGATTGCTCCTCTTGCAAAGGAAAACGTGGCCACTCCTTGAGCACCACCATTAAGATCCATTTTCTGAATATGATCATGGACGAGGGGTTAGCTAATAATTGCCAGCAGTGTGATTATAAACTAAGCCACCTTCACGTACCGTTTCTAACGAAGGGGCGGAACTTCTTCAATTTCAAGCAAAGTATCAATCTAACATAAAGCTTTTCCATAAGCAAGGTCTTGCATCAAGGAAATTTGAAGTACCTGAGTTTTATAAGTTTAAATGCAGCGTAAGGTGAATAAATGTCAATGTATGCTTCCAAATCTTTGGAAGGATATGTCATCTTTTTTATTTTCAGATACCGTTCTTTATGTACATTGCAAATTAAATAAATAGTATGTTTGCAAGCATCTGAGATTAACGTGTTTACATGGATTTTGGTTTCCTTGCGGTTTACTTTTAGTATATACATAAAGAATTTGACCATAAATTTCGATTGTTTTAAAGAAATAATCATTCATTTTTTAAACTTTTAAAAAAAATAATAATTGTTTTCAATGTTTGACGACTAGAATGCATGTGAGACGAAGAAAACGAATTGCAGTTTTCCTAGTTTCAATATTGAATCACTGTCCGAGCTCAATTATATGGGATAACATAAGAAAACATCTACGACCACAATCTGCACATAGGTGGATTTGTCTCTGTCTAAATCCTTGGCCAGATTTGATCATTATATTATAAGAGTAGAGTAATAATGGCAAAATGATGAACCATATTAAAAAAGAAATAGTAACAAATATGATATTTTATTCTTCCTTTATATTTTTTAATCATATGCTAATATTTCTTTCCTAGTCACTTTTTAATTTTTTAAAATTTTGTGATTCGTTTATTTCTTTTGTGCCATAGCAGACAAATAAGGGTAGGCCTTTTTTGTTTTGTAATAATAAAAAGAAGGGTGTAGCTTAAGTCTCGTAGAATCTTGGCTGTAAAGTTATGCATCAAAAACGAAAGGCGTCAGTTTCCAGTTTCCCAGAGGTTGGGTGTGGGAAATGTTGATCACGTAAATGTGAAAGTGAAAGTAAAGTTGTGAGGAACCATTGATTGGGTTCCTCTATTTATATTAATGAATTTGATGGTAGTATGGTCGTGTATCTCAAACTAGTCTAAAGTTAGACCTAACTTGCAAGTCACATGATATTGTTACTAGGCAAAAGCATCTAAATAGTGTAATTTGATTTCTTAAAATGGAATTTATTTTATTAAAATTGTGTGAAAAATAAACAATTCTAGCTAACAAAAGTAGAGAAGTAGAGAGAAATACACGACTTTTGATGTGAGAAAACAGAACTAAAATATCCTATATTACACAATTTCAGTTAACTATTTCAAATTTAAAAAAAAAATAAAGTTACATTATTTATGTTAATAAATTATTTGTAAAGTATTTAAAAATGGATTCAGTTTCTTGTTACATGTCATATTTTTATATATTTGAATAGTTTGTGAAATGTATAAAAGTTTTTGACATTTTTGAAATAAAATATAAAGCGACTTTTAAAATCAAAATCTTCGCCTTCATTATTTTAACCAAAATTGTATCGAGTGTGTATTAGTACTATTATTTTAAGGTTGAGTAAAATTGTCCAAACCCCTCTCTACTTCTATGCAACTCTATCTTGAAATGGAATTCTTATGACACGATTTCTATTATGATAAAACAAAAAATTGTACCATTTTGATAGTTACATAAAAAAATTTACACCATGTTGATATTTTTGTCACTGTTACTAACTTTTTTTCTCTATTAGATTGCTTAACAAAAGGTTTGTGCTTGAAATGTGAACTTTGGAGAGGATGGAACACCTAATGTTAAGTAGGATTAAGCAAGTAAAGTAAAAAAATAAAATCTAAAAATCTAAAATAGGTGAATAATCTTAACCATTAGTGTTTATAGTGTAATAGAAGACATTATTCTCGCTATGAAAAGAAATTCTCACAAATATGCATTCAAATAATTTTTATGATAATAGTTAAACATTCAAATCATAAATATTCCTAATTAACTTAAATATGTTGAAACTTTTAATTATAATAAGTATTAACATTATTAATTATTCATAGTGATGTGGGTTTTATAAAAAAAAAGTATTAATATTTTTAATTATTTTCAATAATTATATATAATTAAATGCGTGTATAAAGAAAATTATTAACTGTACAACTTAGATTTAAGTTAGAATATATAATTGTATTATCAATTGACATACATTACGATTGATTAGTCAGATATTTACCCAGTAAAATAAAAGATATGTGGAGCAAAAACTATTTCCAGCCCATTAGGGTATGGCCCCCTGTAAAGGATACCCGGGATCCTTGAAAAAATAATAGACTTTTACCATTTATTTTTCACCTTCATATTTTATATATCATTGCATAATAAATGAGATTTAAGCACATTTTATATATTATTGCATAAAAAAATGAGATTTAAGGTTTAGAGGTGGGATCTCCAACATGTTAAAGACTTTTAAATTCGTATATATTATTAAGATTAGTTCTAATACTTGAAAGATTAATTATAAACTTATTTTTAATGGGTGTAGAGTTTTCTTAAGTGTTTAACTTATCCAACATAACTCATTAGGTTTATAGACATAACATTACCCGTTAACATTTCACTCAAATTTCACCCAATCAAAACTGAGGGATAATTTAGAATAATGATCATTTATTGGTTTATGCTTGTTACTGAGATTAATTTCCACCCTGTAAATCGAATTTTTTTAATGAAAATATGAGCATTTATCTGGCTTGGTTACGAAAAAGCAAGCATACATAGATGAGGAGGAGGGTTCCACGAGGAAGCATCATGTTCCCCTTCTTTCTTCTTTCTAAATAAGCGAATTTGTTGCACCCATCTTTCCGCGTGTCTCCCTTCCCATACTTTTTTCCGGGGAATCTTTTTCCTTTATCTATCATCATTTTTTTTTTCCCATTTTCTCTCTAACTTAAAATATCTATCACTCACCTCCTCTCTCTGTCTCTGTCTGTTCCGCAATCTATTCAACCCTGTTGAGACACTCTCACTCACCAAAACACTACTTACTGTCAACTCCCTTCACTCTAAGCGCCCACACTAATTCTCTTCACATTCCTAATTTAACTAAAGATCCATGGAGGACCATTCTGCATTACCTCGCTTCTTCTTCATCTTCTTCATCACCAGTAAGTTAATTAACCAACGCCAATTCATAACCATTTTTTCATTTTTTTTTATCGGAATGGAAACTCACAATGCTGTTCTTCTGTAGCTGTAGCACATTTTGCAACGACCGCTCTGTCGATTGGGATAAACTACGGTCAAATCGCGAACAATCTTCCCTCACCGGACGACGCGGTGGCGCTGGTGAAATGCATCGGAGCAACCAAAGTGAAGCTCTACGACGCAGATCCGCGGGTTCTGAAAGCGTTCGCGAACACCGGAGTGGAAGTAATGGTAGGTCTGGGCAACGAGTACTTGTCCAGAATGAAAGATCCAACCAAGGCGCAGGCATGGATCAAAGCCAACCTACAACCCTACCTCCCAGCCACTAAAATCACCTCAATCTTCGTCGGGAACGAGGTTCTCACCTTCAACGACACTTCCCTAACCTCCAACCTCCTCCCAGCCATGCAGAGCGTGCACACCGCGCTCCTCAACCTCGCCCTCGACAAACAAATAACCGTCACCACCACGCACTCCCTAGCCGTCCTCCAAACCTCCTATCCTCCTTCGGCCGGAGCCTTCAGTCCCGACCTCGCTCCTTGCCTGGCTCCCATCCTCAGCTTCCAAGCCAAAACCGGATCTCCCTTCCTCATCAACGCTTACCCTTATTTCGCCTACAAGGCCAACCCCAAACAGGTTCCCTTGGACTTCGTGCTCTTCCAACCCAACAAGGGGATGGTGGACCCCTCCAGTAACCTCCACTACGATAACATGCTTTTCGCGCAGATCGACGCCGTCTATTCCGCTTTGGACTCTTTGGGCTACGGGAAGTTGCCGGTTCACATTTCGGAAACCGGTTGGCCTTCCAAGGGGGATGAAGACGAAGCCGGTGCCAACCTGGACAACGCGAAGAAGTACAATGGGAATCTCATTAAGATGGCTATGAGTAGCAGCAAGAAGGGCACCCCTTCCAGGCCCAACTCCGATTTGAACATTTACGTTTTCGCTCTGTTTAATGAGAACATGAAGCCCGGCCCAACTTCCGAGCGAAACTATGGGCTTTTTAAGCCCGATGGCACCCCTGCGTACCCCCTCGGCTTCTCTCTGGCTTCTGCGCCAATCGACGCCGTCAATAACAGTACCGGTGCTGGCACGCCGCCGCGGCCACCCACCTCCTCCACCGGATATTTGTCCATTTCCTCTGCTTCCTATCTGGTTAGTTACACTAACTCCACTACTGCTTTCTACTTATTATAACTAGTGTTATTAAGCTGGAAATATCATAATAGGAGCTAATTTCATTCCTTATTTAGCTTTATTTTAATTAATTCTTTGCTTCTTATATGTGACAATTTTTTATTTTAGTTTTCGTGCGTTTTAGGTTTTGTTCAAACAGGTTTTGTTTTTATGTTTTAGTCTGCTTAGTTTTATGAGATTGAAAGTATATCACAGAAGACATAAAAAATAAAATGCAGAAGAAAATGTTTGTATAAAAATTAAGATGCAGATATATATATATATATATATATATATATATATATATATATATATAATATATAAAAATAAAAGGTTGATAAATGTATTAAATCAAATGATTCATTAAACTAAAAAATATTTAGCCTAACTTCAGTTGAGGTTCTAGTTTTGGTAAGACAGAAGATGTTTTCGGGATTATCAAATGAAATTGTTGATTTCGCGTAGACCAATGTTTCTTTGTTCCTGAGTATGATCTTGCTATCTAGTTTTTAGGTGTTTATAATTCTAATCTAGAGGCTCTACCGAGGTAAGTTTATTAGTTGAAAAATATATACAAGTTAATTTTTTTTACACAATATTTATTAGACAATTGTGAATGGAAAAGGTTATTATATCGATAATGAATAAAAAGTTATTTATGCAATAATTTTAAAATTAAATAATATAAAAATAAAAATTTAGCAATAAATTTATCATATTTTATTTATTGAACTTATCATGTTTGATTTGTGATGGAAAGTAAAAAGATAATTATTTTGAAGTTATATATTCATTTTAATCCCAAGTTGGTGTCGTTTTCTTTTTTTTTCTTTATTTGCCTACTTTTATAATATTTTTCAATGGCACTTTTGTTTTTGAACTTTTCAACTAACTAGTTAGTTTTTTTTACTCACAATATAGCCGTTACTGTAATAACGTTGATGTTTGGTTCGGTTTGGGACAGGAGAGATGTTGTTTAGTGGGTTCGGTTCTGGTGACGGTGGTGTTGATTTTTTTGGAGTTTTGAGGATATTTAAGTGCAGAATCCAAAGAAAGACAGGGGGGCATGGCAATGGGGAGAGAGCAGACGCAGAGTGAGAAGGGAGTAAAGGTAAACCCCAAAACACAAGCTAAGTTATATATATATATACATGTATATATATATATATATATATATACATATATATATATATATATATATATATATATATATATATATATATATATATATATATACATATATATATATATATATATATATATATATTTCACTTTGCTTGTCCCTTACTAATGGAATTATTGTCGCCCTCCTCATAAAGAGCATATCAAACGTCACCATTGTGTCCATTCAAATTTTGAGATTTGTGGTGTATAGTTGAGTTACATTTGGATGTAGTAGTGTGCCTTTTGGTGCCAGTAAAATTTATTTTAAATAAAATTTATTTTCTTTAATTTGAATTAAATTTTTTTTATCTTGAAAGCTAGTTTATGCAAATTTTAGAATAAATTTTACTTCACAATAATCAGATATCTACATCTTTTACAATACAGACTATTGCAAAAGTTTTTTAAAAATACTTTATTATATAAAGGTAAACACATGCATACAATCATTTCAGAAACTTAGAAAAACAGCCCAATAAATGTTGTAATTGTAAATTTATGCAATATGACAGTTATGTACTTTTTTTTTACTATAGAAATATTTATTTATACATATGAACAACAAAGAGACATTATGTTCTAAGATAATTTTTGGTAAGTTTCTTACAGTATTGTATTCTAGAAGAGGCTGTTGCAATAATTGGTACCCTAATGATGATTAAGATTGGATTAGGTTAGCATTGACGAAGGATGGTTAAGTGGTAGGTGTAGGAGTAATCTGTTGCATCATTTGTTGTTGGTAACGTAGTTATTAATATTATTGGCACCGTCGTGAGGGAAAAAATGAGACGTCTGAAAAAGGTAGTAGTTAGGAAACAGACAGCATCATGAGCATCAGCATTAGGCACTTTTTTGTTGGCAGCATAAAGAAAGTTAACCCTTTTGCGCTGCCTTTTGTTGCATTTGTTTTAATTTTGCAGGGAGTTTGCAGTGAGATGAGATATTTAGGAAGGAAGGAAAGGTAGTTGAGAACTTCGGGAGCCTTGTCTTGTCACTCCCCACCACGGGCCTAATTTATTATTTATTAAATTACAGTAGGAATACATGTAATTTCATTGGTATTTTTATCAGACATTCTTTCATAATAATAATGTGCTGTGTCTATGCTCACATTTTGCAGTATTCAATTCTAATACACATCCACCTCCTCAGTCTCCATCAGAAATTTTATTTGGGTACAATTATTTCAATTCCTTAAATAGAAAGATAAGAACAATACAGCTTTTGATGGATAGAAGGTAAGCATAATGCTCCACTTTATTGGAAGAAAAACAATAAAGAGAATGGAAAAAGTGAAAAAAGAAGTATGAAACAAATGAAAAGAGTTTGTTGGGTTGAAAAAAAAAAGTAAAAAATATGATAATTTTATATGTTATTACTTATTATTTTTAATTTTTATTTATTATTATAAAAAGTAAAAACAATAGACCTGATTATGAATATCTTCAGAATTGATTTTGTACATAGAAATACTTAAAAACACCACTTTTATCCTTTCTTTCTCATCATGTCTCTGGAAATAACAACTAATAAATCACAATTATCGTCTTTATCAACATTCATAGGATTTACAAAATCCTATAGTTAGAGTGAGGTAAAGTATAAGAGCAACAATCCCAACAAAAAATAAAAAATTTAATGGAACACTAAACAGACTTAAGGATACTGAATTTCTTTATTCACTATAGAAACATCCATATACAGAATCAACCATTATGCAGAAGTTGTACAGGAACTTAATAAAACAAAATGAAACCCAGAGACTGTTTAATTGTGATCATAATTCAAATTCTTCACACACTCCTTTAATTGTCTCTTATGGTAATCATCATTGAGCTTGATGTTAGTTTAGCAATTTTAATTATGTTAGTTTAATTGTCCCTTACATGTTCTTCTCCATTTCTTTTAGCAATTTTCTCTGTTGCCCGCTCATGCATTGTTACAATGTGTCTCTTTTTCTAAAATTAACCTTGTCCTCGAGATTAAGGTTCGAAAAAGTTTGTTGTAGGGAAGTAGTATATTCCCACGTAGCTTGGTCATCATCCAATCCCTGCCATTGGACTAATTTCTGGTGAATTTGCTACTGAGCCTCTATAATAACAGTCTCCTGTAAGATCTTTTTGGGCTGAATTATTGGTGACACTGCAACATTTGTAAAGGGGAGTGGAATGTACCCCTGAGTATGGTCTGGCTTACCATGACATGTTACTATGGTTGCACTAAATGTGATGTGATGTTTCTTCTATTTATATATATTTAAATTTTATTTTTGAAACATTTCTTAGTGCAAGAAAAACCCAATGGGCCAAAGTATATAAAAGATTTAATATAATAAAAAATTATTCATTAAAGATTTAATCGAAACTCCTACATAGAATAAAAGGTCTTAATATATTTGACAAAGATATTTTGAACTTTTATGTTAGAGAGATTTAAAACTGTCTAATATCATGTAAAGGCTCTGATAACTAAAGTTTTAGTTATTGAGGCTATTTAAGGAAGATTTTGAGAATTTCAAGAATTTATGATACAAATACTCTCATGATGCATCTGTTTCCAATGATGGAAATATACCAAGTGCATAAAGGAGCAGAAAGTTCCAAAAATTAAAAAAAAATATTTTTAAACTTTTTCTTCTCTTATGAGAAGATTTGCATGAAAGTTGGTTTTCATAATTAAATAAAAATATTTATTTCATTACCATTAAATAAAATATAAAAATATTTATTATTTTAATCCAAAGTTATAGATAATTAAAAAATATATATAATAATTAAATTTATAATAAAATAAAAAATATTCAAATAATTAATAAAGATAAATTTAATTATATATTAAATATAATATAATTAATTATATAATATAATAATAAAAGTATGTGTAAACTTAGATATAATTAATTTGATGAGTGTGATTAGTAGATTATTATTATTTTTAGTTATAAGATTATTACTTATTTTAAAATAAGAAATTTAAATTATTATTATTATTATTATTATTGATATTATTATTATTATTTTATAAATTTATTTAATTATTATTTTTTATAATTTTATTCTTATTGTTATAATTATTATTTATAATTTTATTATTATTTTTTATTTTTAACATTAATATTATTAGTATTTTATTTTTATTATTATTTTAATAATTATTATTATCATATTATATTATATAGTTAATTTTATTATAATATAAATATAAATATTATTAAATTAATTGTATAAAAATTTAATAAAAATTAATCTTTCTTCACAAATGGTCGCTATATTGCTGAAGAAAGTTTACTGTCAAAATATTCCATCAACTTTTGTTTTTAATTAATATTTTATTCATTGAATTTATGTCTATCATTGCATTTTCACACTCTCTATCATTCTTCACATGTCCACACTCTTTATCAAACTGGACTACATAGACTACAAGTGTTTGCACAATAAGAATGGTCTACGACCTTTCCTAGAAAGAATTTAATCTTATATGATATAGACTGAGAAAATGTCTTTCTTAAAAGTCTTTTATTTGTACTTTCTTATTGTCATAAGATTACTAATTTATTGATTTCAGTTTTAACTGAATAATTGTCTATCTTTTCTGTTACACCAAAATCATTCTCAATTGTCTAAGCTACCACTAGTTTATGTAACATTAATGGACTATCTAAACTTTAAATGAAGGTCAAAGTAGACTTAGCAGTTTCTCCAAAGTCTACTCAATTATCCGTTTTAATGGATTCCAAATAAATAAACTGCAAGATATCAACCATAAATAAACTAGGAAAATGGGAAGCATCAAAGTCACAAAGAAATTAGTTGATTAATTATAATTCATAGATAAAAAATAATAATAAAAAAGTGATATATATATATATATATATATATATATTATTACATCAATGTCAGTAAAATTTCAGTAAAATTGAAAATAAATATATCAAAAGTGAATTCGTCCAAAACAATGAATAATGGAATAGATTCATCATGATAAAATAATCATTTCAAAAGAATTTATGAGATGAGATTCTCAATAACATCCCAATAAAACCTGCATAGATTGAAACAATAAAATCTGTAATGGGAATCAGTAATATTTTAACTTCAAATTTATTAACAATAAAATCATCATCCCTCTTAAAAATATTGTCAGATTTAGGGTTAGAGTTTTGTCATGGTTTTGTATTTAAAAAGTGTCTCTATGGATTAAAAAATGGTTAAAAGAAGAATGTGTATATAAATTAGTCTTAGTCTCGACCCTTAAAGCGATGTAGGACTATTGGTTATATCAGAATAAGCTTCCCAATCGAGGGCTAAGAAAACAGGTTCCCATAGACAGCACCAATATTCTGACCTCAAGTTCATTAAAAAGGTATTATTAAAGTCAATCATCGAGATATTGCTCGTTTTGGAGTTTGAAGCTCTATTATTGTTTTATCCTTAAAAATGAGTGTAATGTTTATAATTGATAGGGTTAGGGTACCTCTCTAAAAATTGAAATTTTTTTCTTGCCTTTGAAATAGATTTCTTTTTCTTTTCTCTTCGTAGCACATTCTCCCAACGTTTTCTTATGTTTCTCTCATTGTTCTTCTTGTCCGGAAAGTATTATCCACGTCCTCTACTTAGTGGGTGGTAATCATTACGGCCATAGTCTTTTTTCGTTGGTTTAGTATAATGTTAACACTTAGTTATGTTTTATTCAACTTTAAGAGTAGTAGTAAATTGTTGAATATTCTTTTACCAAAAACACTTATCCTTCTTTTTTTAAAATTATTTTTTCTCCTAGAGAGAAGGACCAAATTCTATTTCTAAAGCTCTTAAAAGCAGTCCAAGAGTGAAAAGGATTTTCATACCGAGGGACAACATCTTTATCTAATGGATGGAAGAAATAAGTAAACATTTGATAATCTAAGGGTTTTACAATAGCTAAAAAATTGTCAGCATTCCAGCACATCCGAACCATCAAATGTGGGAAAATTACGTTTCTAACCTGGAATGGTGTGTTCTACACATTGCATTGTGTAGAACACACCATTCCATAATCCACACTCGTTTTTTGTTGGAGTACCATTTCCATTGTCGTTTCTAACGTTTCAAAACGACCAGCATACTCCTCATCTTGTGGATCTCCAAAATCCTCTTAACATTTGTTACAAGCTCCTTCATGCGGGTGTGCTCCACCAAGAATCATTGAAAGCACCAATGTAAGAGTAACAACCCCAACAAAATACTAGAAAGTTAATGGAACAATAGACAAACTATGGGCACTAAATTTCTTTATCCATTATAGAAGCATCCATGTACAAAGTTATGATGCAATACTAGGGAAGATGCAATTACAAGAATACGCAACAATTAACTTTCTCTTTTGTACCATCCTTTGAGCCAATGATAATAGTTGAGGTTGATGTTATTTATTTTAGGCCTAGAGCCCCTCCTGACCCAACTTGTGTTTCCCTTACATTCTTTACCTCTTTCTTCAGCAATTTTCTCTTTTTAACTCTCTTGAATTGTTACATAATCGTTATACAAGGCTACTAACCTAACACTAGGATGGAAAAATGAAACTAATGTTGAAATTTTGAACCACTTATGTTTGCATCCATAGGTTTACTTCAACTTATAAAGCTTAAATGGATAGAAAGTTGCAAGGAGATACATAACCGCAACTTTCTCCATATTTCTCCAACATAATTCGGAAGAGGACATCTAATATGCGCTTTATTACTATTTTTATGATACGTAACATGCACAATTGATCATTTAGTTAAGGACAACAATCACAATTAAACATAATGAAAAATCCATAATTGATTGTGTAGGTTGAATTTTTATTTTTTTTAATGTATTATGTCCACATAATTAGGAATGGTAATGTGAGATGGATTGTAAAATAAAAGTGTGGGATGAACTGAATATCTAAATAAATTCGAGGGTAAAAACTGTTGGATTAATTAATCCTTGTGGACATACATAAATTAAAATAATTGATCCAGATTTATTAAAGTATTATTATAGATAATGAAATGTGAATATTATGTGATATGGACAGGCTGATAATAGGTGGGCTTAGTCCTATGTTAATTATATTAATAAAGAAGGGTCACTACGGTTAACCAGATATTAGTTTTTCTCTACCCTATTAAAGAGAAAAATATAGCAGTATTTTGTATGTTGCCTAATTCTCCTGGTCTAACATCGTAAACACCCTTCTATACTCTTTTCTTCTCTGTTGTGTTTTCTCAAGGTCTGTTCTTACTCAATTGTATTAAGGGAAATTCAATCTTCTCTGATCCATAACTACAATGGCATCATCTTCAGTTCCAGGTAAGTATTTGATTTAATATTGAATGTATGATTGTACTTGACATGCATTAATTGGACTTAATATAATAAATATTAAAGGATGATTCTTTCAATTGGTATCAGAGTCAATTTTCAAACCTTTTATTGCTGTAAAGTACGTCATTGTTTTTTGAAACTTCTTTGCTTGATTCTAATTTTTCTTTAGAGTTAATTTAATTGTGAAATTGATTGAGGGTTTCTTGTTGTATGATCCTTTTCAAACAAATAAAACCCTTAATTGGTTAATTTGATGAAGAATTGAAGTAATATGCGTTTTGTACTCATGAACCCTAAAATTAGAAATTCAAAATCAAACCCTTCCATGAGACAATTATGTTCTCATTCCATAGGGCTTTTAAAGAGGACAATAATCCGAACATAACCCACTTGGAATCATTAATTTTGGTTGAGAATTGAGGGAGATGCCATGAGAGGGCCGAATTTCGTTCTTCGGTTTTTCGTGCAGAACCCAAAATTTTTGAAAGCTTTTTTCGTAAAATCAATCCCATAATGTTGTAGAGCTCATCAATACGAATCTAACGTAACAAGAATCGCTTAATTTGGTGTTCGGATGAGGGAGAAACAAGCAAAATACAGTTTAAGTCTTCTTAGGTTGAAGACGATGAATAGTAACCCGTAAAAAAAATAAAAAAATAAAAAAATAAAAAAAATTGATCATGTTGATCTTGTTGCTTAATCATTATAACTTGTATTATATATTTCTCCTGATAAATATTGTTGGGCATGGTTCATAATTGAGAGTTCGTCTTCGCGGAACGAGTTATGATAAAATGTCAAATGTTGAAAATATTGTTTGGATGTTTTGCATAATTGTGAACTCACCTTCGTGAGACGAATTGTGTTGAGACATTAAAGTATAAATATTATTGTTTTCTATTGTTGCATCAAGATTTGTGTTGATAAGTAAACATACCCTTCGGTTTGTTTATCTTGTGATATGATTCTTGGTGAATAGTTGATTATATTTTTAAGGTTTTCAGTATCTCTTCGGTATTAGCCTTAAAGATATGATATTGTTATTGAAACTCAACATACTCTGTGGATTAATTTTTATTGATAATATGCTCTTCGGTTCCAGCTATGCCAATGCATTTAGGTTCCTTAATCAAACTAAATGGAACTAACTTTGAGGAATGGATGGAATCGGTAAAATTGTTCTTGGCTATCTCGTGTGCTGCTCTCACTGAGGATGAGCCTCCTGTACCTACTACCACATCTTCTGCTGAGGAGAAGACAAAATATGACAGATGGATCCATTCCAACAAAATTTGCTTGATGACCATGAAGCACAGCATGAAGAAGACTATCAAGGACAATATTCCTGAAGCTTCAAATGCTAAGAAATTCTTAGCAGATGTGGGAAACAAATTCAAGAAATTTGATAAGACTGAAAAGTCTACCTATCTGAGTTTGTTGACCAAGACAAAGTATGATGGTGTTGGTGGTGTTCGTGAGCATGCTATGAAACTCACTAACGGGTACCACAAGCTCAAGTCTATGAAGGTTGTTTTGGGGGAGGATTTCTTAGTATGGCAGATTCTGGATTCTCTTCCTTCTGAATTTGATATGCTGAGGACTTCATATAATGCTCAGAAAGAGGAATGGACAGTAGATGAATTAATCTCTATTCTGACTCAGGAGGAACAGACTATGAAGAAGGGTAAAGGTCATGTGGTTCAACATGTCTCTCACAAGAATGCTGAAAAGAAAAAGGAGAAGAAGTTCTGGAAAGGAAAAAAATGCTAAAGTCTCATTCAAGAAGAGTGGGTTTACTTCTGTTCCTGAAACAGAGGAGTCGTTAGGAATGAAGCCCAAATTTCAAGGAAAGTGCAAGTTCTGTGACATTTTTGGACATAAGCAAGCAGATTGCTTTAAGTTCAAAAACTGGCTAGAGAAAAAGAAGAAAGGAACTCAAAACCAGGAGAAGGCCAAGTGATGGAGAGCTATCTATTGCAGTTGGCAATGGTGTCAATGTTGGAGTGGAGAACATTGGAACTGCAAGTTTAAAATTAAGTAGTGGTTTTGAGTTGACCTTAAGTGATGTTGTTTATGTACCTTCTATGAGAAGGAACTTAATTTCTGTTTCTGTTTTGGATAAATGTGGTTTTACGTTTGTTTTTGGAAATAATGAAGTTAAAATTTCCCGTAACTCAAGTTTGATTGGTTTTGGTGTATTGTATGATGGTTTATATTTACTGAATCTTGATCCTAATTCTATTGTGCAACGCCAATCAGATGTTTGTAACGTTGTCGGTAATAAGCGTGGAAGGGTAACTGAAAGCTCTTCCATGTTGTGGCATAAAAGGTTGGGTCACATCTCCAGAAAAAGAATGGAGAGACTAATTAAGGAGAACATTCTCCATAGCTTGGACTTCTCTGATTTTGATAATTGTATTGACTGTATTAAGGGGAAACTTACTGCAAAGATTAGGAAGACCAGTGGTTCCAGAAAGGAGGGAATTCTGCAATTGATTCACACAGATATTTGTGGACCTATTACTCCTATAACTTTAGGAGGATATAGGTACTTTATTACCTTCACTGATGACTTCTCTCGATATGGCTGGATTTATCTATTGCATGAGAAGTCAGAGTCTTTGGATTCTCTCAAGGAGTTCAAGGCTGCTGTTGAATTGAAGTTTGATACTCAAGTTAAGTGTATTCATTCTGATCGAGGTGGTGAATTCTATGGGAGATATGATGAAACAGGTAGGAATCCTGGACCTTTTGCTAGGTTCTTACAGGAATGCGGAATCGAGGCAATGTACACTATGCCTGGCACTCCGCAACAAAATGGTGTTGCTGAAAGGCGTAATCGTACACTTATGGAGATGGTAAGATGTATGTTGAGTCACTCCACTCTTCCAGATTTCTTATGGGGAGAAGCCTTGAAGACTGCTGCTTATATTTTGAATCATGTGCCAAGTAAATATGTTCCGAAGACTCCTTACGAACTCTTAACAGGAAAAAGGCCTACCTTGAAGCATTTTCGAGTATGGGGTTGTAAAGCAAAAGTTAGACCATACAATCCAGAGATTAAGAAGCTTGATCCTAAGACTATTTCTAGCTATTTTGTTGGATATAGCATTGGATCTAGAGGGTGTCGATTCTACTGTCCTAATCACACTACTAGAATTATTGAGTCAGACCGTGCAATCTATTTTGAAGAGGGTTCAGGTGGATATGTGTCTATGCAACCTCGCACTGTAGAGTTTCGAGTAGAGCATGTTGATGTTCCCCTTCCTTTTGCACCAGCCATGGAGTCCGTTCCATCTACCTTAATCCAAAATGATGTTGTTGAACCAATGGTTGATACTGATGTTGATCATGGTGT
>Ga0209489_105638_pt1 | contig 21403 bp, 5 predicted proteins | sample SiratrowhiteBW_FD_187527 | JGI IMG/M metagenome (GOLD analysis project Ga0209489, IMG submission 187527) | Root nodule microbial communities of legume samples collected from California, USA - Siratro white BW (SPAdes) (version 2) | ecosystem: Host-associated > Plants > Roots > Nodule | place: USA...
AAAAAAAAAAAAAAAAAAACACACTTAATTTAATTCATAAACTATTCTAGTTCAATAAGTTAAACTTAATTATTATTTTGATTTAATTGTTAAAAAGTTATTACATGCATACACTTATACAAAAGAGAATAAGATAAAATTATTTTAGTTAAGATATATTTTAAATATATTTTTTGTTATAATTAACCTAGATAAAATAGACCCTAAGTATCAACTTGGACTGACGCAAACTCATAATCACTTAACTTACGAGATTAGAGTTCGATTACCCTTGGAAATTTAGACTTAGAGGAAGATCACATATTAATTAATTAAAAAAGACATAGTAGAAGGGTCCAAATATTGGTGAATATTTTCAGAAGATGTCATTCCACTTCAAAATATCTTGATGAATAGCACACCTTCAAGAATGCCATGTACACTTATGAAATATTGATTATCAACATCTCTCTTAATTTAAACGTGAGGTATCTTTATAGATATTTCTATCTATCAAACATGAGAAAATTTCACAAAACATTTGGTTTATAGATTTTTCATTAATTTTATTAATGAAATAAAATTGACAAAAAAGTTCAATCCATGTGTCACAAGTCAGCCATATGTGATTGGCCGCATTATAAGAGAAAAACAGTCATCTCACTGATTTTTTATATGTTTCACACAATTCACATATTCTATTCTCTAGCACAGTTCCTCTTTTATGTAACTTATCACGTGTAGCTACTTTGTTATTAATAACTCGTCATGCAAAATATTGGTCTAGTTATTTCAAGGTCTAATCGATTCAAACATATTCAATAACCATTCGTGTTGTTCTTCAATAAGCTTTGTTATGTTTTCCTCCTCTTCACCCGTGATCAATACAACATTATCTCCTAAGTATCCTAATCTTATAAAATTTAATTAATTTAAGATAAAAGATTCCCTCAAATCTCCACTTCCATTGTGTTGCTGTTATAGATTCTCCCTGTGAAGTCTCCACTCCTTTTCATCTTCCTTTTACCTGCAATTTCATTCTCCCTTTCCATCCTCATTTCCCATTTCACCCCTAGCCACTTGAGCATACGTTTTGTATATTTGTCCTTCTCCATACTCTAGCATTTCTTTTCACCCCTACATTGTTGTGTCTTTTAGCTCGTTATTCTCTCTTGTCAGTTTTGGTAATATTTGTTCCGATACCGTGGTCTACTAACATAAATCTTCAGGTTTCCAATTTTGAAGCTTTCTACTTGTTCTTCAAGTGCCACTAGATCTAGAATTCCATAGAATTTCACAAATCCAAAACTCTGCTCTCTTTGGTTGAGTCTTCTAGATGAGAACACGTCTCTTACTCTCCCCATCTTAGAAAATTTTTTCACATTTTGTATTCGCACTGGAAGTGAAAAGAGAAGGATACCTTAGCTATTCTCAGCCTCGAGAGACCATAGTTTGGGTTTTACCCTTTTAGGTTAGGAATGTTTTGAAAAGGAGAACTATGACCTATGTAAGTAATAATCTATATTCAATATCTGAGAAAATTTGTTGGATAGATACATTGATATCTCTCCCGTAAACTTTGGAGAACTTCTGATAAGACTAAAAAGTACGAAGTGGTTGAAATTTGATAAATACATTATAAATATATAAGTGAGTTAATAGACTTTATTTTTATAACAAAATAACTAATGTTCAATGACAAAAGATAATAACGAATTTATGATATTTTGGTAGAAAGATAACTAATAAAAGATTTTTCCCTAAATAGACAAGAAAAAAAGGAATGATAAAAAGTTTTGTAAGTTAAAATCGTATAACCTATTTCACTTATCTCACCACTAATAAAGATAGTATCTATTAAGAAAAAAATTTGTTTCAAATAGAAACACACTCACTCTTAGCTTTTTTTTTTTTTCTTCCATGAAATTTTCTTTTCAGTTAGGAATAGATCAGAAAGCGAATAAAAGAAAACAAGAGAATTCATTCCCTGAAAATTTCAGCTCTCTAATTTAAGCATTATAAAATTGCTATTCTAGCGTGAATGCAAAACGTGGCAAGATGGTGACATGGAGCTGGTTTGGCGTTTACAAGTAGCGAATACATGCACGCAAAATCAGCTCAACCAGAAGCAACAAAATTGAGTATTGTATAGTATTACCACAAAAAATAGAAAGGAAAACTAGGAGTAACTTCGATTATCTTTTTGGTTATTTCCTCCTCGAAAGCTACAAACTAAACCAAATGTGTGAATCGAAACAATTTTAAAAAAGGGTATTATACATTTAAATTTAATTCATGTATCCTGTCCTTGACTTTGCTTTTCCAACAAAAAAAAAAAAAAAAAAGAATGGACTGTATAGAAGAATAATATTTCTACCTATCATGAATCTTCAATATAATAAACCATTACTGTTGTGATAAGTTGTGATTGATTACCAATCAAACAACTAAATCGGAGGGTTCTTTGGTGGCACATGATCCCAAAAAACCTTTCTCAACTTGTTGATTTACCTCTTTCTCTTCTTCTTCCTCGTCCACTAGTTTTTTCTCCTCGTTAGAATCACATGAAGTGAGTTCCTTAGCTCTCAAAGCTTGACCCTCCCAATTGGTCCGCGCCAACACGAACATCATTGTGATCATACAAGACCCTTGCGCCGCCAACATCCCCAGCCACAACCCTTTGAAGTCAAACCCTGCAAAGAACCCCAACCACACCGCAACCGGCATGCCCACAAGGTAGAAGCAACCCAAGTTTATGTTCGCCCCCAATTTCGGCCGCGCCGTCCCCCTCAAAACGCCGCAAACCGTCGTTTGGGGACAGTTCCCGAGCTCGCAAAGCCCAATGATGGGCAACACCATCGACGTCAAAGCGAGGATTTCTCCATCCCCTGTGAACATCGTCGCCCAAACCTTCCTCACCGAAATCGCGAACACCAAAGCAGAGAACCCCAACACGAAACTGAAACAGAGTCCCACAAGCGCCGCAATTTTCGCCCTCCGAGGATTCCCCGCACCCAACTCGTTTCCGACACGCGTGGACACTCCAAAACTCAAAGACGATGGAAAAATGTATATCAAAGCCGTGGTTTGAATCAAAACCCCCATGGAGGCAACACTTGCATGAGGGTTCACCAACAACCCGCACAGTAAAATCATTATCTCGTACCACCACCATTCCAGACAGACCGAGACGCAACTCGGAATCGCGAGATTCAAGAGCCTTTTCCACCCTTTGAAGCACGACCAGGAAATACCCGGCCACGTTTTCTTGTGCGTGCCCCATACCACAACGTAAATAACCAACGACGTGACGAGGTTGAAGTTTGTGACGACAGCGCTTAACGCGATGCCTCCGATTCCGAGATCGAGGACGGAGACAAAGAGGTAGTTGATGGGCACGTGGAGGATAATGGAGAGAGCGGCGCAGCACGTGAGAGGAAGAGTTATTGATTGGCTTCGAAGATAGATTCTTAGAGGGTGCAGCAGCGATTGTAATATAAGATCTGGGAGAGAGTAATATATATAGAGTTGTGCCTCATTGGCTATGTCTTCTTCTTGCCCACATAAGAGTAATAGTTTCTTGATGTTGAGCCAGAAGAATGAGATGAAAAGTGAAGTTAGGAGAAGAAGGAGGACGGTTCTCTGCATGGTGAGGCCGAGAAGTTTGAACCTTTTGGCTCCGAAGGCCTGGCCGCAGATGGGTTCCATTCCCATGGCGAGGCCAGAGAGAACAGAGTAGCCAGTGATGTTGGCGAATCCGATGGCCAAGGAGCCACCGGCGAGAGCGAGTTCTCCGAGGTGGCCGAGGAAGAGCATGGAGATCATGGAGCGGGAATAGAGTAATAGGCCAGTTAGGATCATGGAGAAGGATATGTTGGAAATGCACTTGGCTTCGGTGAGGGCAAGGGACAAATGGGTTTTGTGGGGATTTTGTGTTTGGTGATGATGACATGTTGGGGATTTAGGGATCAAAGTGGTGAACACGTTGGTCTCATCCTGTATTCGGGAATTCGATATGTTAGAGTGGCCCTCATTCCTTTCACAGAAACTAAAGGTGGGTGATAACTTGCACATCGTTTCTTTGACAGTTTCTCACAAGAGACAAAGCAAAGAAAGAGAGAGTAGTTAGAATTTAGAATAGAGCCCGTGCTCGTGGGAATTTTTTGTACTTTGCAAGTGTAAGCAAGAGGGGTTTTATAAGGGAGGGTTTGAGCTATGATAATTGGAATGTTCCATCCAAATTAGGAGTATTACACACGGCGACACGTAGGGTCGACACAGCACTTGCTAGTGCTACAGTATACATTTTACCAACTCAAACTCTGAAATATTTTTCTTTCTCCCTTCTTCAATTTCAAGCCTCCTTTTATGACCAACCAATAGTGCATACCATATATTAGAGTAGAGATCACTATTTGGCCTGCCGATAACACGATGGGGGTGAGACGCGGAGGCCTCCGAAGCGCAATGAACTCGCACGAAATGTAAAATAAAACAGTGAATGGATCAATTTTGCCGAATAATAGGGTCCATGATTATTTTGTGTTCTTTTTTCTCATCTTATTAATTAACTGTTGCATTAAATTCATCAAGATTACCGACCTAGATAGCAGGAGAATGTTTTGTGACAGGGGCACCCCAATGGAAGCAAGAAATTGTTTTGTTTTGGTAGAGACCCGTGCTCAAAGAGTGGTAGCTACACTTACTTTTTAATTAAATTTTTGGGTTGTAGAAAACGATATTCATGTGAATGAATGGCATGTCGGCATTTAATAGTAGGGATTGAATTTAAACCCACCTGTGCTAAATCCCAGCCGTATAAATTGGAACTGTAGTTATGGATTCTGGTACTTTTGTTTTATTGCGTTTATGGAAAGGAGACATGTTTTATTCGAGCGAGTGCAGAGCACCTATGCATTTAGTTCTTCAGCTGTGCTCCACCTTCAAAGATTATCAAAGAAATCCGGTGGAAGGGATGATACTAAGTCCAAATTGGGTTTCACACGGAAGAAGGTTTCTCTCTCTGACGCTAGAAGTGACCTAACGTGTATTTATTCAGGCCCACATTAACATTCTCACGCCCACAACACAAGCTTAATAATTACACGTTTGTACAGTGACAAAACAGTTTTATATTGTAAATTCATGAATGTTATTTTTATATTATTTTCAGATAATTATTATAGAGTCTTTTAATTTTATTATACATAGCAGTTTCATATTGGATGACATTTTTTTAACCTTTATTATATATATAGCCTAACTCCTGCTGCAAACATTTATATTCATAGTTGGAGAAGTCCACTACTAAAAAATGTTGGAAATAAAAGAAAAAAAATTATGTCCTGCCAAATACCACTCTCTTGGAAGTAAATTCTGGTGGGCATAAGGTATAATGCAATATATATCTGGTTTGCTACCAAGATTTTACACAGCGACATGTTTGAACCATGCACTCAAGACCAAGCACATTGGAACTTAATAAACAATGTCCACAAGATTTTAAAAGAAACAAATGGATAAAATATGTTGTCTCCCAACCTCATTGTTGGACTAGGTATACTACTGACACGTCCTCACAACTTTCACACAGAAACAGTACAACTTTGATGCACAACTTTCACCTTAAAAAGAAACAGTATAATTGAATGAGTAAACTCAATTGAATATCAAGCATCTATCTAAAATCAATTATAATTGAAAAAAATATTATAGTTTTTAAGTAAATTAGAATTTGGAGTGATTTTGGAGTGATTTTTTAGTTTTAACTGAATCTGAAGAAAAATATGTTTGCATAAAATTCAATGAAAATTTAAAATTAATTTTCGTGTTCTAACTGAAATCGAAAAACACCTTAAATCTTACAACACAAAATCAATTTAAACATTATAAGAAATATAAAAATTGTAAAAATTATGCAAAACAGATAAAAGACAATAGCTGTCATAAAATAATTTCAACTTTATGAATTAAAATAATAGATTAACTGTCTTTAGTCCAACCAAAGTTACTTTGAAGTTGTGTATTAATATAAGTAGAGCGAGTATATCAAAAAGTTGTCTCCTTCATTGATGCTTATCATATATTGACTTTTATAGCCTTGTTTTTTTTTATGATTATTTGTTATCTTTTATTATATCAAGTATATGACCAAGTTATTGATAATTGATATATATATATATATATATATATATATATATATATATATATATATATTATAACAGAGTAATTGATTTTTAATTATATATAATTTATTTATTGGGCTGGAGTAGATACATATATGTCCCGTGCTTAGAATCCAACAATAACATGCAGATAATTATGTAATCAATATACCAGGGGATGGAAGAGTTTCAAATTGTTTGTTGTGATACATTGATAATTTATATTTGTTGAGATAAAAATATTAATTTCTTTAATATGAACTTACTTGAAAAATGGAGACTTCGATGATCATAACTGACTCTAGAAACATATACTAGATTTAAAATATGAAAGCTGAATAATAATATAGAAAATAAGAAAGAATTATCCAAGACTATCTATGAAATTTTTTTAATAAAGATGCTAAAGTTGGAGATTTAGGAAACTAGAAATTAAATAGGTGCAAATGGAAGTTTAATTGAAGAAGAGCTTGGCTTGACTGGGAAGAAACTTAGGTTAGTGCACTATGGCCTGATTTGGACATTACTTTTATAAGCAGAGATAAAGAAGATGAGTGAGTATGAAAAGGAGGATCAACTTACGGTTATTATGTTAGTCAGGTATATGATAGACTACAAGGTATAATCATTGAGAGGAAAAATGAAATGTTCCCTGAATTATGAAAGATGTAGGTTCTACCATGAACCCACCATTTTGTTTGGAGTTTGGAGAGTGTTCATTAAGAAAATAGCTACAAAGAATAAATTGCTGAGAAGAGAAATTTTCGTATTTGACAATTTATGTATTATGTGTGGAGAGAAAGATGAATTAGTGAATCATTTCTTTTTTTAGGTGTAGAGTAACTTGGTAGGTTTGGAACCTAAGCAACACATGATTTAGACTAAGTATAATGCATTATTTTGAAGGTAGATAAACATTTTCAACAATTCTATGTAATGGAATTGTCTAAAAAACAAAATACTATGAGGAGAATCATGTGGATAGCTTGTGATATGGTCTATTTGGAATTAAATAAATAATATTCTGTTTAAAGGCAATGTGGCTGATGCAGTTGAAATTTGTATAGTTGTACAAATTAAGGCCTAGGATTGGGTTACTAATAAATACTCAAAATTGAAATTTTCACAATACTCTGACTAGTGTTTGAATCCAAAGACTGTGAAACAATGTGAGGTATCTCCTTATTCAACTGAACTAATAATTCACTACATAAGCAGTAGCTTTGTGTTTTGTTTTCGCAGAGAACCATTCAAGTTGACAATGTGATTATTCAAGTCATGTGATTGGTTGTGATAACATTCTGGCGCAATCAAAGCTTTGTTAGAGAGAAAGTTGGCTTACTATTTGTTATAGGGGTTATGGGTTATGTACTAATATTTCTTCTTCTAGGATGGTGCATATCACGCATAGGTCCTCTTTTTGATGTAGTGTTCATTCTTCTTGGAAGACGTATTACTTCATGACAAATACGCCGTAAAAGTATGCTAGAAAATTGGAGTTATCATTGACTGGTATGTTGTACTGTAGGATAAAGTTGAAAAGGTTGTAATGAAAGTGAAACAAGATTCACAGACAATAACTTTCACATACGATTTTAATATTTTGATAAATGAACCTCATGATATAGATGATAACATGAGAAATAATCAAATTATAGAGACAGTATAATTTCTTTTTGTGTTTTTAGTGAGTTTAAGATGAGAGAGTAAAAATATATTTAAGATCTTTATTATATAAATTCTTTTATGATAAGAAAAAGTTTAGAACATATCAAACCTTATTGATATTACGTGTGTCATCTTTTCGAGAAGAAATAATAAGGTGATGAATGTCTTTTAAGTATAAGTTTTGTAGATCTTGGTAAATTTTGTCAATATTTCTGTTTGAATATGATTATTTTCAATATTATTGTTTAAAATGTGATGCTTTCAAGATATGATTATTAAATTTTAATATTACATTTCTCAATTTTTTTTTTACTTCCGTCCACATCTATCGATGTAATTTAACAATTGTTTTATTTTATTTTTATAAGTCAAATAATATTTTACAATATAAATACCTTTTTTTTCTGTTAATTTAGGTCGATCAATTCCAAATATCGATAATTGTTTGGAAAATATTTGGAAAATATTTGTAAAATCTGTAGGTTAGATCGGTGAATGTTGTTTCTTTTGATTCTGTGTTTCGAATTAACATTGTGCAAGTAATGGATTCTTCGAGTGCTTGATTTTGTTATTTGTGGATATTTGGATTTAGATTAATTACGTAAGGATTCTTAGAATTAACGTGTGTTAAAAAACGTTCACTATTTAAATCGCTTATCTTAATCGATTTAAAAGATATCTTTTTAAAACTAATTTACATTTTAAAAATCATTTTTTATTAGCACCAAGTAAAAAAATGAGAACATTTTACGTTCATGACATAAAACCCGTTTTAAAAAATAACTTCATAAATCGGTGAGTATCTTATCTTTGATAACGTTACTTCTAAAATCAATTTAAAAACTAAAGTACTGCTCATTTTTATCTTTTTTCTATAAGTTTATACAGAAAACGTATTTTTTAATCTATTTCACTAACAAGTTAACGAATTTTTAACTTACATATGTTACTAATTCTTGTAATATACTGATTTTATAGTTTGTTCTCTATTTTTTTTATAGTTTCTTTATTTTTTAAATATAAAATTTTTATATTTTAGTTATTTACGCTGTTAAACTTTTTTTTTTTTTTATGTCGGTAGCAGATTGTTATGCTAACCATTTGAGCCCACACAGTTTCTTGAGTATTCATATTATCTTTAGATTCTGTATTTATTTATTTGTTATAAATATTAAATAAACTTTACAGAATAAATAATAAAAAAATTTAAGCATGATATTATGATATTAAAACTTATTATAAAAGAGAATCCACACCTTCACGGGTCACAGCAGCTTAAATTATAAAGTTAGTTAGCCGTTAGTTTCCTCCTTATGTGGTGAGAGCTTCTCGTACATTTAATACATCTGTTCAAAGTATTTTAGGGCGGTCCTTCATGTCGATTTAATCATTATATGTGGATTTTTCTTATATTAAGTTTGGCGCGGATTTTAATATCTAACGTATTCTTAAAGCAGTGTGAAATAAAATATTCTGAACATGTTTCTAACATATTCTTTTTTTAGAGCAACCTCTAACATATTCTATTTATCAGTAGAAATTAATTAGAGGTAAAAAAGGATGTACTCTTAATAAATTCTTTTCATATTTTTGTAATTTTTAATAAATTTCATTTAGAGTGCATTTGTTTCCAATAACAAAAACATATCTAGCCACAAAATACAAAGAAAGTTCAAAAATAGATATGTGATTTTATGAAAAAAAAGAGAGATTTTTTTTTTTTTAACTTTCCTCGTGAAAGCAAAGATTTTCAAGAAAAGTCTATTTTTAATTAAAAAATAATTTAAATATTATAATTTAATTATAGATAAATATAATAAAAATATTTATTTTATTTTAAAATAATAAATAATTAAAAATATATAATAATTAAATTTATAATAAAATAAAACTTTTAAAATAATTAATAAAATACATTTTATAAATAATTATAATAATATATTATATACGTATAATCGATTACATTTTAAGATTATATATGTATATATATATATATATTATATAAAATTATTAATGATAATATAAATATAATTATAGTTTAATAAAAATAAAAATAAATATTTAAAATTAATTATATGATAATAATTATTTTATTATTAAAAAATAATAATAATTTTAAAATTTAATATCAAAATTGTTTTAAAAATTTTAATTTTATATTAAAAAAATTAATTTTTTAATTAATAAATTAATATATTTTATAATAAATTAAATTTATTTCAAAGATAATTACTAATGTAATAATCTTTTATATATTTTTAAAAAAGATTATTAATTACATCAAACTAATTAATTACATTTTATTTTTAATTATAAAAATAAATTTATAATATTATATATTAAAATATTATTATATTTATCATATCATTCATAAATTTTTATAGATTTTCTATTCAAATCTTATTATTTCTTTCTTAATTCAAATAATCAAACTTTTCACATATTCCTCTCAAATCATCTTAAATTTAGTCTTTGAAATTCATTTCCCCAATCTAGACAAATGCTTAATATTAAAAAAAACTTATATGAAAAAATATAACGCAACTCAAGGTATTAAATTCATCAAATTTATGTTATATTTTTTAAATGGAACCTCTCTATTCTATTCACATACAATTGACGAAGCTTATCTCCACTCATAGTTCTGTTCTGAAGTACTTAAGGTAGTCCTCTAATTTTGGTTTCATACATTTTCTTAATTTTTGCTTATGCTACAGCCTCTGCAACTGATGCAGTTACATGATAGCATGATTAATCATATCTAGTGTTAACTATCCTAGATTAAGGTTAAACTAAAACTCGTTCCTGAAAATGAATTCAATTTTACAATCGAGTAATATACAACATCCTCTTAGTGTGTGCGTTATTTTGCATCAAATTCTGTGGCTAAGTGCTCCATGACTTTGTTGTCTCTCCCTCCATAAAAATAATTAACGAAGACTTTTGTGGTTGACTCCACAATCAAATCAGACTCAACTTTGAGTTTAACGCGTGATGTGAAAAAAAAGGAAAGTCTTTCAACGTAGACTTTAATTAGGATACAAAATTTATATATATAGGTCCACTATTTGTGAACGTGACCAATCTGAGACATATTAGCAGCTCTTACTAGGTCAAAGAACTTTTCCTGTATATATTTTCTCTGGAAGCAATCTTATTCAAAACAATAGAAAACCTATCCCCATGCACTACCATCTACTATACTCTAGAAAACTATGACCCTTCCCAGGGAATAGAGAAATAAAAGTTGTAGGAAACCTTTCCACCTTTTTCTTCGTTTGGTTTTCTGAAGGTCTAATTTGAAATGGGAAATGAAAATGTTGAAATCAGACACCCGCTATATTTCATAATCCCGCCATAAATAATGGGGAAGAAAGGGAGATATAGGTTTTACTCCACAACAGTAATCCTTCACCGCCATATGTAATTTTCAAGAAAATGTAACGCGCTATGACCGTTTCTGTCGAACTTCTGTTAAAAGAAATGAACAACCAAAAAATCTTGTTCGGCATATTAATGAGCATTCGACATCTGTAATCTTGTCATCATATCAGTGGAATGAAGCCGACTGCATGCATGTTTCGTTCTCAATAGAGCTGCAGTTCAACTGGCTTAAGGGTATCTGAATAACGTTTTTGCGTTCTTAATAATACGTGTGTATTCATTTCCATATTATAATAGTCCTGCTTCATTTTTAATTTTATCTGTTACATCATTGAAAAATGGTAAATGTTTTTACCAGTTACACCATTGGAAAGTGAATGTTTTATCAGGATTATAAATCTTTTCGAGATGATTTCAATCAGCTTGACTTGTGCATGATTCAAACTTACCTACAAAAGATATTCTAACCATTAAATAAATAGTTGATTAAATAATTAAATAAATATAGGATAAATTAGTGATATGTAATTAAGTGAAATGTCAAGTAAAAATACTCTTGATATCCACTTTTATAATAAATAGTTTCAATGCTAAACCTTAAATATCCTAAACCCTAAATAGTTTCAATACTAAAGAACATGTATCTAGAAAATAACCTCAGGTTATTTGTTTGAGGTCAAACATACAAGTCATGAGTTCTCATAACATTTTCAAATGTTCACATTATTAAGTTTAGTCTTCCTAAAAATTCCAAAGATTAAACTAGTCAATAATATAAAAACTAGACTTTTCTTTTGTATAATAAAAACTAGAATTGACAAGATTTATCTAACTAAATAATACTTAGTATTTATTTTTAAGTTATTTATATTGTCGTATATATATATATATTTATTTTTTCCCTAATGTCATAACATTATTACTTGTTAACATATTTAAAATTTATAGCTACGTATTATCCCATGACAACTTGTTCTTTATACATACCAACTTTATGAAGCTTATATAACCCTACATTAAGCACATTATTATACTGTTTCATATAATCAAGAGAACTCGCATACTAATCTTAAAAAAATTGACAAACTCTTATGTAATTTAGCAAAGAAGCAGTGCCGTGGACGGACTTTAATCATATATTACAAACAAATAAAATCAAACTCAGAATTTTTGTGATAATGTTACTGCAAAACAACCATGTGATAAGACATCTTGAGCGAAAAACAAATAAATTTAACGATGCTTCACTTTTGCATACTTAATTTATTAAGCCCTCGTTGTAACTGTTGTACAGACCATAAAATTAAGATGATATTAAATTTAAAATTTGATTACAAAGTAAGAAATTTTAAATAAATCTTCGTCCAAACCAAGATCGAACATATATCAGTTTTAATCTTAGAAAATATGTATATTAAGTAAATTAGTGAAATCCATGAACTCATTACAAATTACATTCAGAAGGAAGTTAATTAAACTTCTGCATATTAAATATCCTATTAACAGTGTGGACCAATTGACGAAGCTTTGTATAGAGGTTGAACTTAACAGTGTGGACCAATTGACGAAGCTTTGTATAGAGGTTGAACTTAACAGTGTGGACTAATTGACGAAGCTTTGTATAAAGGTCAGAAGCACCTCTGAAGTACATTCTATTAATTATTTTTTCAGATAAAAAGAAATATATCCTACTGCCAGTAATTAATTTTCTTTGTTTTTCTTTTTCTGTATACTGGGATAGCTTCTGTTATGCATGCACTTTTTCTCTTTTCTCGTTATAAATGTCAATTAACATTTAAGGTGGCAATAGATTATTCGTCCAATACTAAGATAGCTTCTTGTTTTTCTACCTGTAATCCATGTTTTGGTCTAACCAGAGACAAAATCAAAACAAACTAAATTCCATTCAGATTCGGCACGACCAGGTCCTTCAATTCAGGTTGCAATCTTGGGCATTTTGGCTTCGTTTAGTGCTCATGATCCAAATTTCCTTAACCTATATTATTGTAAAAGTAAATTATTAAAATAGTCTTTAAAATTGTATAAATTGAACGTTTTAGCCTTTAACACTTTAAAAACCTTTTGTTAATTGTATTTTAATTGCTTAAAAGTGTTTTAGTTTCTCTAATTTTTTTCGCTATCATTAAAAATAAACTTAATAACGCTGTGTATACTCCTTCAAAAAAAGTTTCTAGAGTTACGTTGTAACTAAAACGTTTTTGCCTAACATCACTAGCTCTAGATGATTTTGAAAGTTTGAATTTTTCTGCCATATATTTGAAAATGCAGCTAACAACCCTTATCAGCACTACCCATAGAAATATATTTTTCTTTCTAGAAATTGAACGTTGTTTTTTCATAAGTAATAAGATGAAACTTTCATAATAAAGAAGAAATTTAGCACTGATGAGGAATAATTAAATATTCTAATACTTACGTCAATCAGTAATCAAGAGAGTAATTAAGGAATAACTCCAATTATTGAGATTGAGTTTCAATGAGTTACTCTATTGTGAATGTGTTTTTATATAAGTTTTGATAGTTTTATATATCAAATTAGTGATATGATTATACTAAGACTTATGAAATTATTGTAACATCGATATCATGGTGGAGATTTAATAAAAACAAATGTTAATTAATGAGACTTTATTCACTATAGGAAAAAAGTTATTTAGAAACAAATTTTTAGTTACCAAATAAAATGATTTCTATTTGTAACTCTCTATATCATCTGCATCTACATCGATTCTAGAACCGATGTAGTATGTTCTCCAGAATCGATGAAAAAAAGTTTTTTCTATTAGTGAAAAGACTTTCTAACATGCAAATTAATAAAAAAAATCAAATAATAATAAATAATATAATAGGTATATCTAAAATATTAAAATTAATAAAATATTTTATTTACATGGTTTTTAACACAATTCGCCTAACCCTAACTATTGTTGTTGGGTTTTCATCATAACAGAAAATATTTGTCTCCATCTGAGTCCATCTCAAACTTGACTCTGATACTACTATTGAAATTTTTTCTAGGGTACACTAGGAAGATTTGTCATGAATTAGTTATAAGTTGTATGTGTCACCACCTTTAATCCAAATTTTTAAAATTGTATATTTTTAATTTTTTTTTATATATCACTTAACTTTCTCATTTTTATTCAATAAAATACTTTTAATTCATATTTAAATTCTTAACATCATTTATATCATTTTATTGTCTACTAAAAAGCTAGTAAATTTGACGAGTTGGTTTATAACTACTATTATAACTTTAATTCTTTTATTTTAATTAACTTATTATTTAAGAAATATTAAAAACATGTAAAATTAATAAAATCTATATTTTTACATAACGTTTTCACAAGAATATAAAATCATAATTTTAAATGAAAATATATGAGAACGCATGTTTATGGTGTTTCCCTTGTATAATGTTCGGATGCAAGGAATTGAACCCCTAGACGCGTGGAAATTGGGCCATTACATGCTGGTTTGGGTTCCTGTGAAGTCTAAGAATAGTTTACGTATGTTTGGGGCATATAGTTTCAATTTTTGTATCATTATTACGGTTAACTAGATACAATCTCAGTAAAACAGTTACAAGTTAACCAAGAAGAAATCACTTCAAACTTATAACAAATTTAAAAAATATCATGATAAAATTTTGTTATTAGATGAAATCAAAATATTTTATTATCTCAGGAAGGTCATACGTGTTACTTACAATCTCCACAGAACTGAAAATTTACCTCAGTTTTTCTTTTAAGTTCTATTTGCTTAAGATAGAGTTTATTTAATGCAAAAAATAACACTAAAAAATATATTCAATATTTATTTTTATAACTTTCATTATTTTATTCTTCTATTTTAATGAATTTATAATTTAATAAATATTTCTAGAAATATGAAGAGTTAAAGACAAAACCCATCGATAATTTATTTGTGACTAAATTTTTTTGTGGAGTTTTTTTTTTAAATAATTGTAACTTCAATAGGTAAATTTAATTTTGTATATAAAAAAAATATGCCATATAAACTTGTGAAAATTAAAATAATATTATAAAAACTAAAACAAATGTTTTTACAATACACTTAATATCCATTCAAAAATAAAAATCAAACTAGTAATAGAAATTGACTTGATTGGACTCGACTTTACCTAGGTCTAGCCAACTTGATTGAACGTCGGTCCATCCCGACTCGAATCGACACAGACTCACATCAACTCGGCTTAACCTAATGTAGAATTTACCCAACTCAGTTTGACATGACCCTAATCCAATATAAGTCCAATGTCTTGGCTGAACTCGAGTCAAACTCTACTTGGACAGAGCTAACTTGGTCTATCTTGATCTAACTTGGGCTAAACTAGACCTAACCTGCCTTGACATGGGCCTAGACCAACTTAGTTGAATGAGGTTCTGTCCCTGACTTGGCTTGAACTGTGTTAGTTGAATGGATCACTTGATATAATAGTTTCTTTCTTCATGAGTCTCTTTTTTCTCTTTTACTTTTCTTCTCTAAGACTCTATATATGACAACTTTAGCTTTGATGTAATCTTCTCATCTTTATCATATAATTGAGTTTTTTTGAATTCTTTCTTTATATGTCATCAATTTGAATATTGAGCTCTATTATCTTTGCATATGATTTCCATATCATGTACAATTTGTTATCTTTAGTTACTCTCTCTGAAAATATTTCGTGTAATTCATTCATTGTATCTTTGTTTTTTGTCTGATTGTTGCTTTATCGAGAAACTTGATATATTTTTCCGTGCATGTTTTTTTGCTTGTTTTGTATTCTAGATAATGTATATCATATTTCCATATATCTAATGCATACACTTCTTTAACTTTGTTGATGCTTGAATATGAATTACTTTAGTGTATCTTGTTTGTCTTATAGTGCTTCAATCCCTTTTAGAAATAATTTGATTTTGATTGACAATATGCAATTTTTATTTAAGTACTTCAGTCAATCACATAATCACTTAGCTAATTTTGAAATATAATATTTTGAATTATAAAATTTTTTATTCCAGATATTAATGTAATTTCGAAACATTGAATTATCGAAGCTTGGGTCGTGTAGAGTCAGGTTCACGTAGACACCAGTAAATTTATGTCCACATTATGATCAATAGAGTTGGGCCCACACTAGACTGAGTCTAGTCAGACTCAGCTTAAGCCAATTCTAGTCTGGCACCTCAAGCACAGTAGAGTTGGATTACCTCAAGCCGAGTCAGGTCATGCCTACCTCAAACCGAGTTGGGTGGTGCTCACCTCGGGGTGAGTTAGGTCACACCCACCACAAGCCATCTTAGGTCGGACTCACCTCAGGTCGAGTCGAATCGAGTCCACATCGGGTTGAGTCAATCGAACCCACCTCAGGTTGAGTCATACCCACATTGGGCCAAGTTATCTCAAGTCAACATTGAGTCGAGTCGTGATACATCAGGTCAGGTCGAATCGAGTAACGTTAGTTTGAGTTGAGTCAAGCTTCCTTTAAGTCGAGTTGGGTCATACCCACTTCAAACCAAGTTCAAATTAGGCCATATTAAATTTAGACTGAGATAGGGTCAATTAAGGTCGAACCCATATTACACAATGTCGGGTTGGGTGGATCCCAAGTTAAGCTAGGTTATTGGTCTGAATCCTAACTTTCCATTTAAGTTAAAAATAGTAAAATTTATTAAGAATCAATTTATAACTAATTTAAAGTATTAAGAAATAATTTGTAATTTATAATATTTTAACAACTTGTATAATCTTCAAACATATTTAAGATTGATTGAAGTTTTATAATGAATCAAATACATTTTGATTCTGAACCTAATTCATTTTATATGGAGGCTTTTAAAACTTTTTGAATCAATGAGTCAATAAATGAAAACTTATTTTAAAAATGAGTTAGAATTGATTGATATGTAATTGTCAAATTGACACATGTTGTTTCTATTGATGAGAATAGGTTATATTTTATTAATGTTGGAAATAAAAATACAAATGGACATGTGTATGAATTTGTCACAATAAGCAAAAAGTTCAATAGTACAGATGTCTTACACTTCTAGATCAAGTGTCTAATGGCAAGCCTTAATCTAGTGATTACTAGTACAAATGATGGATCAAACGATCATTAATTGAATACTTATTTATATCAATATTTTGGATATTTAATATTTTCTTATGACTATTTTAGTTGTTTGCATTATCGTACTTTTTGTTGGATGGTGACTTGTGCTTTTAATTTTTTATGTTTCTTCTAACTTTTATTAAATTATTATACGTTGTTACTACTATTGTAGTGATTAGAAGTTTTAATATTTATAATTATCAAGCAGGTTAAAATATTTTAAATAATAAAAAAACAATATAACATTGTTGTTTTGACATCAGTGACAAAATTTTTCAACGGTCCATGGGGACCATTGCCCGGTGACTTTATTAGTTACCAAAATTTCCAGTCGTTGAATTTATCGAGGATGGAAACATGATAACAACAAAAAAAATTTAGTGCTAAGTGGAGACTTCAGTGGTCAACATATTATACATTTATTAATAATTGTAATATAAATAAATGTTTTAAAATAATTTTTTTGACGACTAAGTCTGATTCACTATCCATCACTTAATTGGTCGTCGTAATTTTAGCTTGATCAAAATGTTAGTAACTAGTTTGGAAGCTATTTGGCCACCGAATATATGGTAGCTATTTAGTGAACAAATTTAAAATTGGTTGTTACACAATTTGTCAGGAGAGTTTTTACTATATATAATATGAAAGAGGTCATTATTTCAATAATGGAATAACGACTGAATTTTATTATTTAGTTTCAGAAACATTCAGTTTTTAAATAAACGTTTTATTTAATAAAAAAATACACTCACTAAAAAAAATTGGTGATTTGATGAAAGAACGTAATTAAACCAATTATTTATAAGAATTTTGACCATGACTTCGTACATTTCTTAAATATTTCTTCTCTCTATAATCCATGGCATTTATTTTATCCCCTATTTGATATGTTATACGGCTAATTGAAAATTACAACATGCACATACCTAACTTTTTGAGAAATTACATGTCAAAATATTCTCAAAGATCTAACTGCAACCTCTAGTAGTTTTCCTTCACCAAAACTGCAATGTCTTTGTTTTCAACATCTTAGACATTCTCTTTTATATGAAAAAACTATAATGCACACGGTCGTCTAATTTCTAAATCATCATTTCTCCAATTTTAATGTAATTTTTCATAATAATGTCTAAAATGAGTAGAAAAAAAAATTATTTACTAAAATAGGTAAATTCTGTCAGCTAAATAAGATTTCATATTAAGAATTTCTTAAATGAAAACATCATTTCAGGTTGATAAACTACAAGTGACATGCTGACTATTTCAATTAAAGACATTAATTAAAATCTTATTTTTTACTAAACTCATTTATGTGCAATCATTTTTTAATTATTTGACACTATATTTGTTAATTTTAATAATTAAAAAAATAATAATTAACAAAATCAGAACACTCAAGACACTCAAATTTATTTTAATTTAAAAAATAATATAATGATAATAAGAATAAGAATAATTTAAATTAAATTCATATAAATTTAATTTAAATAATAATAATTAGAAGAATACTTTTAATTTAAAACAAAATAATATAATGATATCAATAATAATAATTTTAATTAAATTCATATTAATTTAATTTAAATAATAATAATAAAATAATTTTAATTAAATTCATAAAAATTTAATTTAAATGATAATAATAATTTTCAAAACAACAATTATAATTAAATTCATACAAATTGAACTAAATTAATAATAATAATAATAATAATAATAATAATAATAATTTTAAAATAATAACAATGGTAATAATAATTTAATGATTATTTTTGAGAAATAATAATAATAATCTAATAAATTTAATTAAAATAATAACAATAATAATAACGATAATAATAATAATAATAATAATAATAATAAAATAATAGGGATAATAATAATAATATATCTTTTGTAAATAAATAAAATAATATTTAATAATATAATATTACCAGTGAAATTAAGTGAATCAAGTTACAGTTGTCTATTATCATTAACTCGTTTTACTGAAGAGGCAATGAATAGATACTCTAAGTATGAACTATTTATCAAATTATAATAAACCATGATCATCAATTTATAAATAGTTGATATTATATTATTAAATATTATTTTCTTTATTTATAAATGTTATTATATTATAATTATAATAATCATTATTATTGTTATTATTTTAATTAAATTTGTTAGAATATTATTACTATTTATTATTATTATTTCTTCAAAAATAATCATTAAATTATTCTTATTATTTAAATTAAATTCATATGAATTTAATTAAAATTCTTATTCTTATTTATATTATTATCATCATATTATTTTTTTAAAATTAAAATAATTTTGTTTGTCTTAATTAATTATTATTTTTAATTATTAAACTTAACAAATATAGTGTCAAATAATTAAAAAATAATTGCACACAAATGAGTTTAGTAAGAAATAAGATTTTAATTAATGTCTTTAATTAAATCGTTAGTATGTCACTTATATTTGATCAACCTGAAATCATATCTCAATTCAAAGAATTTTTAATGTGAAATTCTATCTAACTGACAGAATTTATCCATTTTAATAAATAATTTTTTTTCAACCCATTTTAAACATTATTATAAAAAAGTACACAAGAATGAAAAAAAATCTTCATATCTTCTGACTGGATATCAACTCAACCGTCTGTCTAGGTGGCCACAATATGTATATAAAAAAATCATCGCAATAACCACGTGTTACTCCATTTAGATTCAAACTATATATTAAGTTCTTTAATTCTGTCTTAGTAAGTATTAGTAAACATTTTCCTTCCTTAATCTTTTGTGGAAATTACTCAAACAATACACCACTTTAAGTTGTTCTGTGATTGCGTCATAAGGTCAACCAATCAGGTGCGTGATTACACGTTATGCAGGAAAGTCAAAGTAGTCAAATAAAAGTGCCCTGTGGAGTGCTGCAAATCAGGTTTGATATTTCTGAAAAAATGGCCTATGTAGGCGTCCTGCAGCAGAGGGTGCAAAAAACTGTGATGACATACTGTGTGCTTCCCCACGAACTGAGAAAAAAAAAAAAAAAAAAACCCTTGGATAGGCAACATCCTCCAATCTGATGTATTGATTCTCTTCTTTTGTGTCCCACTCGAGAGAGCAATGAAACAAGGTCTTGGACTTCTTCAATTACCGTTGAACCACATACATTCTACAGCATTTACATTACTATCACGTTCCCTCATTAGCTGGAAAACCTCCCTTTATGTTTATGGTACTGCTGTCCATTTTAAGAGATCCAACCTGCACACAAAAGGACACCTTAACTTTCCCTTATACTTTTAAGAGTTAAAATAATCAGACTCTCGCACTAACAAATATATGAACGGGCTCACATATTTTCATTCCGTCACCTCAAATGCTAATTATTTGACAACTATACCTGATTAAAAAAAGGATTTTTTTTTGTTTTAGGGTTCTTGAAGATGAAAAGAAGATTGGTAGGCTGAGTGGGTGTAATCATGTGTGTTGGAGCCGTGGTGGTTTGGAGACTCATATTAGAGGGATGTTTTGGAGGAGTGGTTGGTCGGTGGGTGTCGGTTATTGAGTGAAATGGTAAAGTAAGATAGTATGTGGACGATTTCTATTTTGGATAATGGTGTGTGATGCCTTTTTTCACAGTTTTCGTTTGTCGTAAGAAATTTTTTTGCTTGTTTTCTTTTTTGTTTCCGTCCAAACCTGTTCTTCGTTTTCGCTCACCAAACCCACCTTGAACATAAAAAAACCCTAAATCTTTCTTTTTCTTTAACCATTTTGATACTCCAACTTCCTTATCAGATCTTATTCCTTTTAGGATTCCTCCAAAATCCAGCTATTTCACTCTCTCGAACTGTTCTTTGCATCGTCTCATGTTGCTCACTCAAACACTCTCTCTTTTCGTAAACGCTAATCTCTAAATATTTTTTTTTCAAATTACATTTCATTCTGAAAAAAAATACGAAAAGACAACATTGTCTTTAGTCACAAGTAATTATGTCTCGATTGTCAAGTCGGCCTAATTTTTCCATAATTGTCAAGAGTTTTTTTTTTTTTTATATAAA
>Ga0209489_105639_pt1 | contig 21401 bp, 14 predicted proteins | sample SiratrowhiteBW_FD_187527 | JGI IMG/M metagenome (GOLD analysis project Ga0209489, IMG submission 187527) | Root nodule microbial communities of legume samples collected from California, USA - Siratro white BW (SPAdes) (version 2) | ecosystem: Host-associated > Plants > Roots > Nodule | place...
TACTAAATTAGATGTGGCAAGTCTCAATTGTGAAGTGTGCGAGCTTGCTAAACACAAACGTGTTCCTTTTCCAGTTAGTAATAATATGAGCACTTCTCCTTTCTATTTGGTTCATACTGATGTGTGGGGTCCCTCAACTGTCCCAAATGTTTCTAGTGCCCGTTGGTTTCTTACATTTATAGATGATTGTACTTGTGTCACTTGGGTTTTCTTACTAAAACATAAAACTGAAGTCAACCATGTCTTTCAACGTTTTTTCTCCATGGTAACAAATCAATTTGGTATTACCATTAAGAGGATTCGATCTGATAATGCAAAAGATTACTTTAATCATGACCTTATTTCTTTTTGTCAAAAAGAAGGTAGCATTCATGAGTCATCTTGTGTTAAAACACCTCAGCAAAATGGAATTGCTGAGAGAAAAAATAGGCACCTTTTAGACCAAACTCGGGCTCTTCTCTTTCAACATAAGGTCCCTAAAAGGTTTTGGGGGGAAGCTGTTCTCACTGTCTGTTATCTAATTAATAGACTACCTTCTACTATTCTAGCTTCTAAAAGCCCTATGGACGTTCTGTCTTCTTTTTATCCTAATGTGTCTACATCCAACCAACTTGTTCCAAGAATATTCGTGTGTGTATCTTTTGTCCACGTTCCCAGTGGTGATAGAGGTAAGCTTGATCCTAGAGCCTTAAAATGTGTTTTCATAGGATACTCATCAACCCAAAAGGGATATAAATGTTATCACCCACCATCTAAAAAATTCTGTGTCTAAAGATGTCACATTTTTTGAGCACCAAAGTTACTTTCACCAAGATCATCTTCAAGGGGAGAATGCCATAAATGAAGATGGTGTCCTTATGCTCCCTAACTTAAGTTTTGAACCAGAAGTAGGAATTGAAAGTGTGACCACAGAGAAGGAACCGACTAAATCCACTCAAGATCAGGCTGATGTAAGATTTGGAAAAAAACTGGTTTATACAAGGAAGACAAAGGCCATTCCAGAATCTGTCCATGTCCAACAATCCAACCCAACATTATTTGAGGTAACTACTCCTAATCCTGTAATATACATTGAATTAACCTCTAATTTTCCAAATACACATGTACAAGGACCTGAATTTAGTTCCACACATCTTTATAAGGACCTGGATATTCCAATTGCCATTAGAAAAGAGACTAGGAAATGTACCACCAAACCACTGTACCCTTTAGCCAATTACCTATTCTTTAAACACTTCTCACCTACCCATAAAGCTTTCCTCACAAGCCTAAACACTACAACCACGCCTACCACTTTATCTGAGGCATTGGGTGATAAAAAATGGAAACAAGCCATGGATGCCGAAATGGAAGCATTAGAGAATGGTACTTGGGATTTGGTTAATCTCCCGAACGGAAAAAAACCAGTAGGGTGTAAATGGGTATACACCATAAAATACAAGGCTGATGGATCCATTGAGAGGTACAAAGCAAGGTTAGTAGCTAAGGGATTCACTCAAACCTATGGAGTGGATTACGTGGAAACATTTGCTCCAGTTACAAAAATGAATACAGTTAGGGTAGTATTATCCCTAGCGGCTAATTATGGTTGGAACTTGCAACAATTTGATGTTAAAAATGCCTTCCTCCATGGAGAAATTGAGGAGCAGATCTACATGGAATTGCCCCCTAAATATGGTGAAAAAACAGCTACCAACACTGTTTGCAAGCTAAAAAAGGAATTGTATGGGCTAAAACAATCACCACGAGCATGGTTTGGAAGGTTTACTAAAGTTATGATGAGTTTGGGCTTTAAACAAAGTCAAGGAGACCACACTCTGTTTATTAAACACTATAAGTCAAGGGGAGTAACAGTGTTGCTAGTTTATGTAGATGATATTATAGTAACAGGTGATGATGAAGAGGAGCAAAAATTGTTAAGCCAACATCTGACCAAGAACTTTGAAATTAAGACCTTGGGGAAATTAAAGTATTTTTTGGGAATTGAAGTGACACATTCAAAAAAGGGAATATTCATATCTCAACAAAAATACATTACTGATTTATTGAAAGAAACTGGTAAGACAACATGCAAACATGCAAATACACCAATTGACCCAAATCTGAAATTGGGAAATGCAAAGGAAGATATTGCAGTGGATAAGGAAATGTATCAAAGGCTAGTTGGTAGACTGATATATTTATCTCATACTAGACCTGATGTTGCATTTGCTGTGAGTTTAGTTAGCCAGTTCATGCACCAACCAAAGGAGATTCACTTACAAGCTGTACTAAGAATTGTGCAATATTTGAAGGGGACCCCGGGCAGAGGAATCTTGTTTGAACGAAATGGGAATGCAAATCTAGAAGCATATACAGATGCAGATTATGCAGGGTCAATTGTGGATAGGAGGTTAACTACGGGTTATTGCACTTTCCTTGGGGGGAATCTTGTGACCTGGAGGAGTAAAAAACAAAATGTGGTAGCTAGATCTAGCGCTAAAGCAGAATTCAGGGCAATGGCACAAGGTATATGTGAACTACTCTGGCTGAAAATCATCTTGGAAGACTTGAGGATAAAATTAGAGACTTTATTGTGATAACAAATCTGCTATTAGTATAGCTCATAATCCAGTGCAACATGATAGAAAACCAAACATATTGAGGTTGACAGACATTTTATCAAAGAAAAGTTAGATAGTGGTTTGATCTGCACTCTATATGTTCCCTCACAAGACAACCTTGCAGATATTCTAACGAAGGGGCTAAACAACAACTACTTTAAGAGTATTGTTTCCAAGCTGGGAATGGAAAATACCTATTCACTAGCTTGAGGGGGAGTGTTAGAATCTGTTTTTATTAGTTGTATTATTCGTGTTTTATTATTTCCTTATTTAGCATACTATAATAATAGTGAATGATGGTATCCCACAATCATAGGGATTTGGGTGACTAGGTGGTATTATTATACTTCCTAAAATAGCTTTCTAGCCTTGTATATATGAATTGTAATCTCAGCATGATATGAATAAGAGTGATATTTTCTATCCTAAATTATAACATCAGTTTCTGTGTTTGATCCTCTGATGGAACATTGGGTTGGAAGTTATCTTTATCATAATAGATCCTCATTTTCTGAATTTCATAAAATCTTAGTTATTGGAGAAATTGTTTTATCCACAAAAAGTTCACAAGTATACGATGTCATTATGCTGTATTCAACTTCAACACTTGATAAAGCAACTACATTATGTTTCTTGATTTTTCAAGAAAAAAATTCCCTCAAAAGAAAAAACAATATCTAGTAGTGGAATGTTTGTATGTGGGAGATTCTATCTAATTAACATCACAATATCCAAATATTTGGGGTATTTCTTTTATCTTCATATAATAGACCTTATCTTGGAGCCTTTGTAAGATGTTTGAGAATACTAAGGACAACATTGTAGTGATTAATATGAGGAGTATGCACAAACTCACTAACCAATTTGATTGCAAAAAGTTAGGTCATGTGTTGTAATACTGAGATAAATAAGTTTTTTAACAAATCTTTTTGTATCTATCTCTTTGGATATGAGAAGGGCTCACTTTGTCCTACCATTAATTTCTAATTTGGATCCATAGGACCATCCATAGGTCTACAATCAATCATGTTCATTTCTTTCAAGAAATCCAAAACATATTTCCTTTGAGAAATCATACAAGGTTCTTTTGATTGAGTCACCTCAATGCTTAGAAAGTAATTGAAACACCTAACATCTTTGGTTTGAAAGTGATTGCACAAATGTTGCTTTAGATGAGCAATTTTAGTAGCCCTGGTCCATCTATAACTAACTCATCCACATACACAATTAAGTAAACACATTTTCTAGGAGATGTATGACAAAAATTTGAATGTTCTACCTCACTGGGTTTCAACCCAAAGATTTGAACAATATAATTAAACTTTCCAAACCAAGGACGTGAGGATTGCTTGCGTCCATAGAGAGACTGTCTCAATTTACAAACCAACCCAGACTCTCCCTAAGCAATAAATCCAGGAGGTTACTTTATGTAGATTTCTCCCCCATATCATCATGAAAGAAAATATTTTCAATATCTAAGTGAAGAAGAGGCCAACGGCTAAGAGCCTCGATTACAAAGAAGAGACAGATAATAGTCTTTGTTGCTGTGGGAGAAAAAAAATCACTATAATCAAAACCATGTATGATATATTTGAGTATATCCTTTTCCTTCAAGGTTATCAACTTCACTAGTTGACCCAACTTTAATTGCGTATACCCATCGACAACCAATTGTCTTCGATTTCAACAACCATGGCTTATCCCCATACATGATGATTAAATGCTTCATTCTTATTTATTAGAATAGAAATAGAAGACATAGAGGGAATAAATGAGAAGTAAGGAAGAGATAACTGATGATAGCTAACAAAATTATAAATATGATACTAGACTTCCTCATGTTTTTTCTCCATATTAGAAAAATCAAGACTGTTTTTTCTCTAGTTAGCTATCATAATTGATCCTCCTTCCTCTCCTGCTTTCTTCACTCCGAATAATGGCTACCACTTCATCAAGCCTTGGAACTTTCTCTTTTCCCAAGATTTGGATTCAGACTTGGTTATGTTCAGGCTTACCAAAAAATCATAGACTCTATCTTGTTCAACATAGTCCTTAAGGATTGTTGAATCTTCTGGACACGTTGCTTTTATAACTCGATAGTGATCCAATTTCATCCTTAGGGATTTGAGCTGATTGGCATATTCTGTAGCTGATTTGTTTCCCTATTTGGCAGCCACAATTTTCACCTTTACATCATATATTTAGGTAGCGTCCTTGGCTTTTGAATAGGTTTGTTCTACTATCTCCCAAATTTCCTTCTTCATTCCATGTTTTGAACTTGACATCCTTTTCATCATGGGCATTACCAATTATATGGTTGACCGTTCCTTTTCTTTTCAAGATGGTCCTAATGAGTTGAGACCATTTGAGATAATTATTTCCATTTAATCTATACGCATAATGAACATTCTGCACTTCTCCAAGAGTTTGGGATCTGTCACCAGTTTCCAAAATGGGGTTCACAATCTCAGTCATCACAGGTTGAGGTAGATTACACAACAATGAAGGCATTAATAAGGCTCAAGTTAGGGTGGATTGCACCGCAATGAAAGCTGTGTGATATGTTTTAAGATTGCGCAACAATGAAGGTTGGGGCTTTGGATAAGGGTTTGTAACCACGAAACGATGATTGCGACTTAGGGTTTGCAGGCACGATCAAAGACTCCCAAAGTTCGGGAGCTCTTATACCATATCAAAATTTAGAAGGAATAATATATTCTTCTATATAATAAATTATGAGGTCATTCGACCTATATATACATGAGGCTGTTGACTATTTTAAGAAATATTAACAGCTGATCCTAGGGAGACAAACCCTATAATTATGGGATTGTTCTTAAATACATAATCCTAATATTAATATAAAGATTCAGTTGTGATACAAAATAAAATTACATCAAGGATAGAATATAAAATTTCCTAAAATATAAACCTCCTCCTAAAATATACGAGTAACATGGTTTTGACAATCATTAAAGGTCTCTATTCTCTCCCTCAATACTTAAATCTAAGTTCAAAATCTCTAAACATGCAAAGTTCCATATCTTCAATAATTCACAAGGTAGAAAAAAAATATATTAAACACAAAACCAACCGAATATTCTACAAATTGGCACAAAATTAAAAGCTTTTAGGCAATATACATACAATAACAGTCACCCTGGAAATACTGGAAGACCAGAAAGATTACTATACCTTAGCCAGCCTCTTTTCTTAAGCTGAAATACATTGTCAACCAAATTCAAAATAGGGACAGTCACGTTAGGTGGGGTCCACTGCAAAAATGGTTAATATTATGAAGGTTAATAGTGTCTTCTAAACCAAAAATAGAAAGGTTAAATTGATCCAGTTGCTGTACATTTTTAAAATGTCCAAATGGGTCCCATAAAGTTTGTAATTAGGTCATTATAGTTTCAAAATTTTCTAATTCAGTGCCTACTGCCAGAACACCCTTTTATGAAATTCATGAACTCAAATTAAAAGTCTGAAAGTATAGTAATATAATAATTTTCCTCTTTTAACATATAACAATATAAAAAACTCTTCAAATCCTTTTAATTTAAAAAACAAATTAATTGGGTCCTTCAATTTGGCATACTATTAGTGCACAATAACAGTGCTCTAACCACAGGGGTTTGATTGAAGAATTTTGATATTATAGGGATCAATTAAGCAATTTAAATAGTGAGTACTCAATAACCTTTTAATGAAGGAGTGTATCTGAATATTCTCTATAATAAGTATAAGGTCCGACACATTTATTTAACAAAAAAGAAAGTAATCATCAAAGAATGGATGTCGAGATCATGTTTGGCAGAGACACTAGTTAGACTTTTGTCTTGCTTTCTTCTAGTTCTCAAAAGTTGATTCTTTCCTTTAGAACGATGTAGGGTTTCCAAAATATTTTCAGAGCACACCATCGTTTTCATCACAGCTATCATCTTTATTCAACAACTAAAACCTATTGGAAATAATATCCTATAGGCTTTGTTTGGTTGGGGGAATGGATTTGAAAGAATTTGAGTAGATTGTATGTGGATGATAAGATTATTTGGATTAATGGATAGATGTTAAAATTTGAAGGGATTTGAAAGGAATGTTTGTGAAAGTTTGAGAATGATTTGATAGATATTATAGATTTTTTTTATTTTTTTAATTGATATATTTATGAAATTACTAATTGACCCTTGTGGTATAATTGACCCAACTGTATGTCACATGACACAGTATATTGCAAGGAGTGTTTCGTAATTTCCAATTACATCCTTGTAAATCTCCTCAGATGATCGAGGATCCCATCCTCCAAATCTTTGTCAATCCATCATCACAAATTAGTTTAACCAAACACACTTGACCTAGGAGCATTCATCCTCGTGTACAGTGGAACCATGCAAATTGGTTCAACCAAACATAACGTAAAGATTCTATTGGAAAATCGTCTAAATTATGGACATCCCTAACCCACCTTAGTTGCGGCCTTTTTAGAGATTACCTTATTTGCAACCTCAAGGGTGGATGTTCGTTTAGTCCCTTATCCACTAGAGATGTCACTTATATATAACTTTCAAAGTTTGGGAAATTCTCACTTTAAAAGTTGGTTCAATGGGGTAAAGTTAAATTTTAAAAATCTTTCTAAGATGTTATCAAAATTTATCCTTGATTTATTGTTGAGTCACTATCATTTGCCAACTCTAGGCTAGGTAGCCCTGGGTGTCATGAGGAGTGATGGAAAGTTGTTTCAATTGCAAAACACACCTAGCCCACCCTACTTGCAACCACTTTGCGGGTTATCTTACTTGTAGTCTCAAGTTGGCTTAAAAATGTTTATAAATATTGGGAAGTTCTCACCTTAAAAATTGGTTGTGGGATTGAACTAGGCTCCAATACACTTTCTAAGAGATTCCATAAAAATAAATAAGCTAATTGAGGTTTTAAACACTTGAGCAGGTCTGCAAAACCTAGGATGCTAGACAGCAGTTCCTGTTAGGATATAAGGAGAAGGAGGAATTTGTTAAGATAGATATAACATTAATGGGTCAGTTAGTTAATTAGTGGGACAGTTGATACAAATAGGGTTAGAAGAATAGGAGAAATTCAGATTGGTTGTTATTAGAAATTGAGAATTGGCTCTTTCTGTGGAAGGAGAAATCCTTTGTGAAGGGGAAAACCTTAGGGGTAAGAATGTTGTCCTATTTCTTGTTCTTTTCATCCTATTTAATGATTTTTTTTCCTTTCTCATTTTAATTCTGGGTTCCTAACAAATTGGTATATCCTGCCAATCTTTGAGGGAGAGTCAATGATAGAGATAATTTGGGCCTAGGGGAAGCTGCTAGTGTTTGTGGAGGTAGATCCAATTGGGCGGATTGAAAGGGCTGACAAATTTTGAGAAACAAGAAATTCACTCATTTCATAAGTTGCAATATGCATTCATAAGCATGGACGATGTGACAATACGTTGGTTGATTGTTGGTGTGTCAAGAGAACCTGGATTCAGATCGGGAATCATTTTCCACATATTTGATCAGAAGATTTGGCGATAGCTATTGTAGCCACATCTTTGAAGGATTGACTACCTTGAAGCAAGGGCAATCTAAGATGGAAACTTGCATTGAACTTTCATAGTGTTCTTGATAGAGAGGACCAACATTTCAAAGCTAAAACACATGTTGCGCAAGACATTGAATGAAGAGGGTGATGAATATTTGACCGAGCCATACAAAAATAGCATGAAGGGAAGTGGGTCAAAATGCATTGAAGCAGAGGCTAGTTCTTGGGCAAGAAAGGTGGAAGTAACCACCATTCTTGGAATGGAAGCATAGAAGGGGGAACTGATTCAAAGATTAGCAGTTTTGAGTGTGATGGTGATTCATTACAATTCTTCAGACCACCTAGTAGAAGTAAAGAAGGTTCAGTAATCAAGAACCACACTCTTTGTGGTCGAGAACAAACCAAAAACTATGAACCATAAGAAAACAAATATTATGGGGGAAAAAGTTTTTGCATGATAAAGAGAGAGAAACACAAGATAATAGCATGAAGAATGTGGGCTCCGAAGACCATTTTCTTGATAACCTAATAGTTGAGTTCTCAACAAGGAAGTCAAAGGTGGAGATGCAGACAAGCATCATTGATTTCAAAATTCAAACACAAAACATTGTTGGACTCGTATTTGATCATGAAGGTGGTTGGAATATTAAAGGCACTGGAATCTTAGAATAACTTGTTGGGTGAGCATTTACCATTAAGCTTTGTTGCATCTATGGATGACTGCTCATCAATGGAGCCAGGGCATAAGGAAGGTTCAGAGCAGTCATGGTGATTCATGTTATATGAAGTCCACTCCTCTCCTCACCACCATCCAAGTCACTCGACCTTAGTTTGCATGCAGTGGCCAGGGATTCCCATTCCTATGGTAGGAAAGTATCACAATGTTTTCAGGAAGAGCACATGAAGATCATGGTGATGAAAATAAGCCATTTGATCAAGCTTCCACTATCCCAACCTTTGAGGACAAGGTTGATTTTAGGAGGGATGTATTGTTAGGATACAAGGAGAAGGAGAAATTAGTTAAGATAGTTAGAATATTAATGGATTAGTTAGTTAGAGGAGTATTTTTATAGAAATAGGGGAAGAAGGATGAGAGAAATTCAGATTTGTTGTTATTGTAAATTGAGCATTGGATCTTTGTGAAAGGAGAATTCTTTTGTGAAGGGAAACCATGGAGTAGAGAGTGTTCTATTTCTTGTTCTTTTCATCCTATTCAATAAAGATATTTATTTCTTTCTCATTTTGATTCGTTGTTCCTAACAACTCCCCTTGTTTCCCTATTTGTTGGATGCATTCTAATCATAGAAACGATTAAAACAAGTTTTTAGCTAGCTAATGGAACAAAATTCAATAAAAAAACACAGATTTTTTTTTTTTCTTCTTCCTATATTATTGGAAGGAGGAGTCATTCTCCTTTTTCCCTTAAAGGAAGATAAAAACCAACACTAGTACGGTAATGTTGTACAGTTTTCACGATGTATCATTAATCTAAAAGTTTTCCCCAACTTTACCATGTAGGAATGGTCCCAAAGAGAATAAGCAGCTAATGCATAACTTAAGCACACATCAATAAGTAACAGCAAATCAAATATCTCAATCAACAAGTGTGATGTGCAAAACAAAAAGGAGCGCAATCCCAGCTGACTACAGACCTCAGGTGGAACTCCAACTGGATCCTCCATATTATCGGGAACTGGATTGAAATTTGTAGCTGGAACATCCTTTCCAACCTTAGCCTCCATTGCTACATCATGTTTTCTATCTAAATCCAAGTTAGTAGATTCATTACCATGGTTTATTAGCAGTTGTGAATCTTCCTTTGAGCATTCATTGTCAGAATTCCACTCATTATCTTCTGCTTCTTTATCAGTATTCTCATGACCAAAATTAGCTTCCTTTTCACCTTCCTCATTATCAGAGCTTAACACGCACTCTGCAGTAGTTTGTCTTGGAACACTTTTATCTATCTCATCCATGTTCCAGGACATGTTCTGATTAGCTGACGTGGAAGAAACTTCAGCAGTAGGGGATGATGAACCAACAACTTTTCGAATTAAACCATCTGAAACACCTTTAAACTGCCGTACAATATCATCCACTGCATCATCTACATTGACTGCCAGTATAAAAAAATTGAGCATTATGGCAGGAACTCATTTACTAATAACAGAAAAAAAAAAAAAAAAAAAAAAAAAAAAAACAGGAATATAGCTTGTAACAATAGGTAAAATTCCTTAGTTAAACTGAAACAGAAAACAAAGATAGAAACATCAGCAGATCTTTACTGGTTAACCAACCTCCCTTCCAAAAACCTAGAGACAATTTCTTGCCTATAGACGATGTGATATTTCTCAACATGTACAACACAATTTTATCCTATAGAGAAACTTAATTCATTTTTCCTTTTTATTTCTCTCCTAGAATGAAGACCTATTCCAAACAGATCCTTAGTCAAGATATTGGCATATTAGGCAAAAAGCAGTAACATGAAATAATATACCTAGCACTTGAACAAATATGACAAAAGTCCTAAATGTCTAAACGATATGTACCTGCCAGGGTCCTCATCATTGAAGAAGATTTCCCAAAAGAGTAGTTCTTCATGTAAAAAAAGGAAAGAGAAAGGTGCTTAGATTGCCATTTTCCACATCTATATGGACCAAAAGAAAATGATATAATTGTCACTTATCTAATGTTACAAAAAGAAATACCAAGAAGATACAAACCTTTGAGGAAACACTCAAAAAGTCCCACACTTCATGTTGTTCAGCAATATTAGCTATTGATAGGAGATCCTGAAGCAAGACAGTATATTTAATGAATAGATATAGATGTTAAAAAAAACACATCAGAAGATATTGAGGATTGTAGAAAATGACTCAAAATACCTGGAGATATTTATCAAACTGAATGCAACGCTGATAGACAAAGGCATCCTCTGTGCTTGAGGAAAATATCCTTTTCGGAGGCAAATGTAGCAAGTAATTGGGAATACCTTTTAGATGTCGATGCAATCGCTCAAAATTCCTGTATCTGAAAATCACCTAAAGAATGTCCAGTGATGTTGAAGCACAAATATAAACAAGGAACAAATCAATTTTGGAACTCCATCATATGTATTCCCTATTATTACAGATTGGTTTAACAAAAAACCGATGCAAATAGGAGATTATTGAAATAAAAATATCCTAATATCTCTATAGTTATTAGGAAAAATATCCCTAGAATCTACTCATTCATTTCACATCAATTTTATTTCCTTTCAAGAAAATATGATTGTTATAAATAGAGGAGTTGAGAATGTAATTATCATGATAGTAATTAATAAAATATCTCTTTTCTCCCTCTTCCTTTTTCAACTTGGTATCAAAGCTCACCTGTCGCCACTGCAGCAGACCTCCTAGCGGTTAGGGTTGAAAGTTTGTGTATTTTTTTCTCAATGTCCAAGCAAAGTTTATTTCTATGATCTTCCAACTGTGGTAGGTCCCTACCGGTTTGATGGCCAAAATTATTTGCAGCTGAATTAGTACACTTTGAGGAATCTAAATGTACGATCAAGATTAGACCACATTGATGATGGAGGACTAGGGTCAAATGACCTTAATTTTGATATTTTAGACAATGAAGATTCACTGATCATGACCTGGATGTGCCATTCCATGGTCCCTTAGGTAAATCAAAATTATATGTTTTATTGGGATGACCTAAATAACACATTTTCTTTGAAAAAGGATTTTATTGCTTGTTATGACAATGAAAGTAGGGTGTTTAATACCAAACAACGTTCTCTCTCAATTACCCGATATCACAAATTGTTAATGGGTTGTTGATTGAATTAGATCAAGAGTAAAATTTTGAAGATGCACAAAGTAGATGCTGCCACATATGTTGAAGTTGTTGAAAGAGCAAGAATAGTTAAATTTCTACATCGTCTCAACCATGAATATGACCCAATTAGGGTACAAATTTGAGGGAGAAAAAAATTGCCTTCTCTATTATAAGTGTTCTTTATTTTCAGGGGATAAACAAACCAACCTAGTGCTCCTCCTCAACTAATCTCGACATGAAAGCCTATAAGGAGGAACTTGATCGTTTGAGAACAATGATTGAATCTATGAGTAAGTCCTATGATCGTGTGCCTTGTCCATGAGAGCTAAGAGCTTGTTCGATACAATTGGGCATGTATCCAAGGATGTTTGGATTCCTGATTCGGGAGCAACAAATCACATGACTATGTTTCTTATGTTTTTTAATTCATATTTTAAAATGAATAAAGAACAACTTTTCACTGTTGCAAATGGTGATAGGATACACATATATAGGTCTAGGAATATAACATTAGAATCTTTCATTCAATTAAAGGATGTTTTACATGTCCCGCAATCGGCCCATAGTCTTATCTCTATACAAAAACTTACAAAAGACTTGAATTGTTTGATAACATTTTTCTCCTCTCAATGTCTTTTAAGACCTTGGCACGAGGAAGACAATTTTAATTGCTAAGGAGTTGTATGTGTTAGAGTCAAAGGACACATACAGAAGAAAGGAAGTCATAAGTCAAGTAGCAACAATAGAAACATGAGCAAATTCCCACATATGGCTTCATCAAAGAAGACTTGCACACCTTTCATTTAATCTTATCAAATTTTTGTTCCCTCATTTGTTTATCAAAGAGTTTGTTGAGTCTTTCAATTGTGATATTTGTCAACTATCAAAGGACCATAGTGCATCATATCCCAGAAACAATAAAAAAGAATATGAAAAATAATGATTTTCCTTTTGTTTCAATTCACTATGATGTTTGGGATCCTGGTTTAGAATCTATCTTCGGGAAAAAATGGCTTGTTACTTTTGTTGATGATTGTACCCATATTACAAGGACGTATGTCATGAAAAGTAAGTCTAACGTATTTCAAATCTTTATTAAATTTTTCCATCTTGTCAAAAATCAATTTGATAAAAACATTAAAGAATTAGGTGCAATAATGGTACATGTAAATCATGAATTCTCCAAATTTTTATTCCTTAATGATATTGCCCATGAACTAACATGTGTTAACACTCCACAACAAAATGGAATTGCAGAAAGGAAGAATCATCATCTCCTAGAAGTAGCTAGAGCTCTTCCTTTCCAAATGTTTGTTCTTAAAGCATACTAGGGAGAAACTGTGTTGATTGATACATATCTCATCAACAAGTTAAAAATTTGTGTCTTAATGCTATTGAATCTATTTTCTTTTGTTCATTCTTCTCCCTTAGTTTCAAGTTTACGAGTCTTTGGTTGTGTTATTTTTGTTCACACTCATAATCCTAATCACAGTAAATTAGATCCTAGAGCTTTTAAATATGTCTTTATTGGTTAACCTTTAAAGAAAAAGGGACACAATTCTTATCACCCTCAGAGTCGTCGTGTCTTTATCAAAATGTATGTCACTTTCATGAAACCTAGTATTTTTTTGTTAGACCTTCACTTTAAGGGGAGAAAGCACTTGAAGCAAAGGATCTCTCCTTCCTATAATTATCATATTTGTCTTTGCAAGAAGTGATGGAGTCACCACAAGTGAGATAGAACCAAGTGGTAAAGATGAAGAAGACAAATTCTTTGGAAACAATTATCAAAGACAGAAACCCACTTTGACTCTAGAGCAAGAAAAAAGTCGTCTGACTCAGAGGTGAGGAACCCTGAAGATAATAGTGAAGAGGTAAGTGTGTGTGAGAATTTATCAATTGGATTGAGAAAGAGAAAAAAGATTGTGTTATATCCTATTTCTTGTTATGTATGCATTGACAATCTCTCTAACAGACATTGAAGTTTTATTTTTGCCATTGATGCCACGAAAATTCCTACTTCAGTCCAAGAAACCATGAGAAGTGAACATTGGACTCAAGCCATGGGAGAAGAGATGAATGCACCAGAAAGAAACTCAACATGGTAGATTGTTGACAAACCAAAAGACAAAAAGATTGTAACATATGGAATTGACTATGAGGAAATTTTTTTATCCTATACCAAAGATGAATACAACTTGAGTTGTTCTTGCTCTAGCTGCTCATTTTGGATGGGACTTTACTGGATGTGAAAAATGTTTTTCTTCATGGAGATTAAGAAGAAGTGCACATGGAGATTCCACCAAGATGTGAAACTCATAATGGAAGGAATAAGGTTGCCTCGTAAAGGAGGCTTATGATCAAAGCAAAGCCTAGGAGATCATACTTTATTCATAAAACACTCCAATACAGGTAAACTTACACTACTATTGGTCTATGTGGATGACATAATATTGCAGGAGATGATGAAAAGATAAATTGGCATTAAAGGAAAAATTGGCAGCCCAAGTTATGATGAAACACCTTGAAAAACTTAAGTATTTCCTTGGAATAGAAGTTGCTTATTCAAGAAAAGGGATTTTCATCTCCCAAAGAAAATATGTTCTTAATCTCCCCAAAGAAACAAGTAAGCTGGGATGTAGACCCTTAGGAATTCCTATTGAAGTAGTTGAAAAATTTCTTCAGTACTTGAAGTCAAGCCTAGGAAAGAGAATACTATTCAGAGAAAAAGAAAAACACTTTAACTCTAAAGATATATACTGATGCAGATTATACATGTTCCATTATTGACAAAAAATCTACCTTTAGAGGTACTGTATGTTTCTAGGAGAAAGTTTGGTCATGTGGAGAAGTAAAAAACAAGATAAAGTATCTCGTTCAAGTTTAGAAATTGAATTTTGAGTCCTTGCTTAAGGTGTGTGTGAAGGACTTTGGATAAATATCATATTAGATCACCTTAAAATAAAGATTGACATTCCTATGCAATTGTACTGCAATAATAAGTCAACTATGAGCATTGCTCATAATCCGATAAAACATGATAAGACCAAATACATTGAAATTGACAAACACTTCATCAAAGATAACCTTGATAGAGGTTTGGTAGTCAAAACTCATGTCCCTACAGGGCTTCAATTAGAAAACATCTTCACTAAGGGACTTCAGAACAAATTCCAAGATCCTGTAAGCAAGTCGATAATGATTGATATTCATTTACCAAGTTGATGGGGAGTGTTGTCAATAGGATATTATTGGAAAAAAGATCCTAATATCTCTATAGTTATTAGGAGCTAGAATGTAATCATTCATTTCAAATTATTTTTATTTCCATTTAAGATAACGTAATTCTTACATTACAAACAGATGAGTTGAATGTAATTATCATGATAGTAATTAATTAAATATTTCTTTTCTCTATCTTCTTTTTCCAACTTAAACAATTGGGTGTTCCTAGTATATTACTGTATTGTTAAAACATTAAACACCAACATTACAATTTAAAACCAGTATAAACCCAAGTAAACCCGTCTGAAATTATCCAAATTCAAACAAACATAACTTGTGCACTCCCACTATTATAGAAATGAACGAAAGTAAACCCTCTACCTTCTTCTAACAAACCAAGTTTTCTCTAGACCGTCAGTCACTGCAATTGAATATACAGCAAAAGAAGTGGATCCTAGTTTCTCAAAATATGCTCCCATCACCTGTAGTGTGCAAGTAGACAACAAATGACAATCAAGCTTAACAAAAGCAACCACAGAAAAATATCCCACCTATCATGGCTTGAATCCCTTCGGATTTGTAAGACTGAATATTATATAGGTTCCAAGTTGACTTACATTTTACATAGTACAAATCAAAAGTCGCAACAATATCAGACAAAAATGTGCATACCCGGCACCGAAGCTTCGGAACAGAATGTCCCTCTCGTCTAACAACCATGTCAAAACCACTCTTTCCGCGATATCCCTCACCATGTTTCTCAGATTCAGGGTTCTGGAACTCTGCCCTCGGGGACCATACCTTAAGATGAGGTTGGTTTCCCAGGAGAGAACCACTGTTGGATCTCTTTAGATCTTTATATTTTTTAGAAGTGAAATCCCTCATATCCTTCACTTCATCAACATGATGGTCTACTTCAGAACAGAGTTCCTTGTCAGCATCTGGTGAAGACTCTGACCTATTTGTGCCTACAACATTTAGGAGAGGGTCTGAACCCACATAATGCAGAGCACACATTCCTTCTGGAATTGCATCCGTAACAGGACACTTCACTGAAGGGTCCTGAGACCCGGTTTTGGTACTTTTGTGCTGTTTCCATCTATAATTCCTTCCTCTTGCCCACATGTTCTCCAAATTCTCAGGCGTAAGAACTTCAGTTCTTCTCTGAGTTGCAGCCTCAAGCATTTGTGCCCAATCAGCGGAGGCTGTATGGTTATCATGTGCAGCCCCAGCACCAGAATGGCCATGATTATGAGTTGTATTGGTTGAATGTTCACAGACCCCCATCCAACTTATACCATCATCATTAAGGAGAAGTAGAAGGGATTCAATCAGCTCATTGATATACCTGATCATTGAGAGAAATAAATTGGATTAAATTAGTTAAATGTAAACGAAACTTCAGTTTTAGATAACCAGTTATAGGTTTCTTTTTTCATCAAAAGAAATAGTTCTATTGCATCACTATACAGATTGCAGTCCTGACCAAGTTAGCAGTAGAACCTGTACAAATGATATGCTGTATTCTTAATACAGTTAAAAGAAATACATAAGTGAAGGGACTAAACCAAAACCCACTAAGAAAATCATTAATGTGGAAACCACATCTATCTTTACAAAAATCAGAGACAACACAAAAGAGGCACTCTACAATATTTGTGCATTAAAATGTTTTCAATTGATTAGATTAAATAACACCTAATATCTTTAAACTAGCCAACTTGTGAGTTTAACAGAGGTAACATGTACTTTCTTTGACTCTCCAATCTCCCAAACAAACAAAACTACATTTGAAGAGAGGGGGGGCGGGCGATGGTTGTGGGGATATCTTTCTCATCAAAGAGGGTTCTCCAAAATAGTTAATATTAGTTAGAATTTAAGTTGTACACAACGGTATTCTTAAACATCCAATTTTTCCATACATATCATCTTCGCTTAAGTTTTGATTATGCTATTGGATACTTGCTGTGCTGAACTCTTGTTAAGTTATATACATGTAAATCTTTTTGTCAACTTATCTACACTTGTTAAGTTATTCACATTAGTTTAGACATTTCTCTTTGATAGAACAACCGTGTGTAAGATGACTGATAGGACACCCAAATCTATTATTTCAAAAAGGACCCACAATTAGTAGATGGGATCATGGGAACAGCACATTGTATTCTTCTTCTTATGCTTAATGCATACTTAAAGAACCATTCCTCAACCCACTCTTAATATCCTAAAGCCCATAATATTTCCTCTTGGCCATAGATGTTCAAATTTGTTGACTAGCTACTGCCAGGACGTACCAGTAACACAATAAGATCTAGTCTTTCATATTTCAACCTTGAAACTTATCAACCAACAGCCAGAACAAAACCATGGTAGCAACTAGGAAGGTTTTTTATGTCGCATATATACCAAGTCTGATCAGAAACCTCACCCTAAAAACAGAAAAACTTTAAGAATTTCAGATTTCTATCTAAAAATATTGGTAAAGGAAACCCTTCAACTGGTTTTGAATTGTTAACGCCCACCTCCCTGACAAGAAAGACTTAAAGGAAGTGAAATTTAAGACAGAATTCAACTTACGCAGGGCATGCCAAATTCATGACAGGTTGCAATATCAAACAAGTTAAAAGTTCCCGAGCTATACATCGAATGACAGGACATTGAGCTTCTCGTTTTCTCAGTACTGTGGCTAATAATCCACTCATTAGCCTCTGGAGAACCTAAAGAAAGAGAAATCTCATCAGATGAGGTATGAGATATATTTTGCCAAAGTAAAAAATAGACAACATCTAGACACTCCACTCACACCTTGTACTCACTCTCTGGAGATATTAGAGCTGGATGAAGCTCCTTAGAATTCAACAGATGAAACTTCAATCTTTCATCCCTCTCCTCAGAAGATAAGGTTAACATGACATCAACACCTATAGCATCTTGATTTCTTCTGAAAAGGTCTATATGATCCCCTATTAAATCAACTATGTCCCTACAATTATAAATAACACACAATACAACCAGTGATTTTGTTTATTTCAAGAACTTCCCAAATTGCTTTCATCTGGGAGCAGATAATAAAAGAGAGGTAAATCATGTACCTCGTGAGCAAGTCAACAAGGTTTATCTCTTTAACTCTTACTGACACCTCAGCAATAGCGTCCATGATTAAGTCTCGTATCAGCTCAGGAAACTCCATATCTGGAGTAATGTCAGAATACCACATATTTATCACGAAATCCTTCAATATCAGATCAATGAAATCATTCACGGCAGCCTCCACAACAGGAGAATCGATCTTCTTCCATTTGGGAGGGTGAGGTGAAGAAGAGAGTCGTTCATCATCCAGAGGCAACTGATTTTTCTCCAAGTGAGATAGATAAGGCTGTAATCTTGGTGGCTGAACCTTCCAACGGAATTCCACCTTGTTCAAAAGAATGCGCAGAGCAGCAACAAACAGAATGGAGATGGGAAGATTCATCCACATAGATTTACTTGTATCTGTGATGAACAAACAACAACGGCAAATAAATGAAAATTGGCAGTCTCAAGAGCATAACTCCTATAACGAAATAACAAACAAAAATAAACCAAGTACCGGATACGAAAATGACAAGTATCAATAAAAGATTCTAAGTTTGCAGTTTTGAGGTAATTGGAAAAATGACAAAACTTAGATGAAATTCCTTAAGTACTTTTAGTGTTGTTCTCTTATCAGAATAGAAGTTTTGCTTAAATAATCTGCATAATAAACACTTTGCATTGAGGATCAGCATGACTTAACAAGTTCAAACTCAAATTCTGATTAAACTATAACACCAAAAGCACTTAAGGGTATGCATGCATCTAAGTTTGTTCCTAGAAAATGACAAGTCCGAATCACCGTCTCTACATTTGCAATCTTAAGGCAAAACCCAGATGGGAAAATGGCAAGTTTCAACCGAAGACTCAAAATTTGGAGTATTGAAGCAAAACCCAGATAGAAAAACAGCAAATGCAACATCAAGGAATCATTGTTAATGTAAGGAAAAGAACATGATGGAAAAAGGAATAACTTACGAGTGAAGAAATAGGAAATGGCGAATATACAAAGAGCCCACCAGAGAAGACGGAGCTTGGCCTCTTCAATGAGATCGTAGATGATGTCCATGGTGGGTGTGGGCGTTAGAGGACCCATCTTGTTCCCTCTGTAACTAAAAGCGATCACCTTGCCACTTTCAAATATGCCATGACAATTTCACAGCGACAACCTCGCTATCTTTGTTCGGTTTCAGTTTGTTGCCTATTTCTATATCACCAATATGCTTGCCATAAGAAATTATGGTTTTTTTTTATTAATTTTTAATTTAAATTAAAATTTAAGAAATTAACCAAAGTATAATGAAATCCAATGGGTTGGTCAATTGTTTTTTTTTTTTCTACATTCTACAAAAAATCTATCATTACTCCTCATTCCGAGAATATTATGAGATGTAAGAAATGTTCCCAAAATAAATAAAAAAAGATGATGGTAATATTTGTTAGAGTAGAAATAAATTTTAGAGTATACTTATAAAAAAAAGCAACCAATATATTATCACATATGATATGGTTGTTTATTTTTATAATATATGTTTTTAATACGTGAAATAAATAGTTTACGTTAAATTTTCTATAATGCATACATAGAGGATTGTCAGGTTAAAGACCAAGATTGTATTTCTTCTTACTTTCCTATAATTTCACACTTTCCTTGACATTTAGTTATTAAACAATAATAGTTTTTGTCTTCGTGTGTCTAATTATGTCATACATATTCTAATGGGCGTTTATTTATCCAATTTTTAATTGATTTTTACCTACATAATTACTTTATACCATTTTTAATCTCATTTTAGTTATTTTGTAATATGATTATCGGTTTAAACATGTGCTAAGAAGTAGTTGGAATTTTAATTTCATTGTTTGAATTTATGGTTTCTCTCGGTACGTCATAATATTCTCGGTTACTTAATTTATATATAAATGATAATGTTTTATATAGATATCTTTAAGCAACTCTCTTCGTGATGATGGGATGCTTATGCTTAATCTTTATGAGGATGGGATGTTCTTGAGATAATAGCCCGCAATACTTCTAAATCAATATATATAACATCTAAGGCTAGAGGAGGTATATTAAGAAAAAAAATATTTATTTACTAACATTTTATTAGATTCAAACCATGCACTGACCTGAAATATGAAATATGAATAAGTGCAAAGTGACAAAGAGTTTATAACCTTATATAATGTGTATGGGAATATATAATGTGTATGGGAATTATGTGATTTGAAAGACGGGATGTGTCTTTATTATTGTTATATGAAAATGAACTAATATTTGGGAAAGGCTACGACATTACGTTAATCCTTCATATTTATCCTTATAAATATAGGATGAGTCGATTTGAGTAAGGATTATTTCATTTAACCTTTTGTTGTATGCTTCTCGCTTTTTATATTTAGAGTGTTTTCTGAGTGAGTTGTTGGCATCTTTTATAGGTAAGAATATCTTCTTTTCTTTTATTTCCTAACAATAGTTTGTTGAGTTCCAAGGAGTTTTCTAAAATCAGAGGGTTTTGTAAATGAATGTATACATCTGAGCAACTCAAAGTTGATAAGCAAATATAACTCAAACAACAATAGTGGTAAAGTTGAGAAATCAGTATTTGATGACACCAGTTCAAATTGAAATATTAAGTCTCACAAAACTAGGTTGCAAATAAAGTCAAAGATGACTTACCCCTAAAAAAGGAGTATGATTGGACAAAATGATCACATACGAGAGTATTTCTCCAAGTATGGTTGGTCTTCTATCGTTCGATCATTTTTTAAGAGTGTAAGCATGTCAGAGGTTGACACTACTAAGGGATGATAGCTCTCTAAAAATGTTATACAAATGATGACGTATGTCATTGTTGGAAACTGTTTTGGCTGGAATACAAGAGGGGGTGAATTGGATTTCAAAACTTTTTGAAACAATTTGATATTTTTCAGTAAAATGCAATTCTGTTTCACAGACTGGATCTTTATTTGAATTTACTGAATCAGAACAGTTACATGAAACAGTAAGCAGAATCAAAAATCAATTCAGAACCCAGTCCAGTAATAATACAATTCAATACTCCAAACAAATATATCAGTATTTTATTACTTTATACAGAATTGATTATAGTAAAAGCGGAA
>Ga0209489_105640_pt1 | contig 21396 bp, 9 predicted proteins | sample SiratrowhiteBW_FD_187527 | JGI IMG/M metagenome (GOLD analysis project Ga0209489, IMG submission 187527) | Root nodule microbial communities of legume samples collected from California, USA - Siratro white BW (SPAdes) (version 2) | ecosystem: Host-associated > Plants > Roots > Nodule | place: USA...
TATTTTTTATATTTATATCTATATATATATATATATATATATATATATATATATTATTGAGTAAGATATAATATATTTATATTTGTTGGAAAAAGAGGATGTGTATTTAAATGTTAACATGAAAAAAAAAAAAAGATAGAAGTATAATAATTACATTTATGAAAGATGATCTCTCTTTTATTAATTTTTTGCCTGTTCAAAAGAAAAACATTTATGAAAGATGATAGTGTTAAAAAATATTTTATTAATAATTTTTAGTAAGAAGTTAAGCTAGAGGAAAGAAAAGAGGAATATGTAATATTCGAACCTAGTAATAAATAAAAGTTTAATTTAGTAAAAAAAAGTTAAATATAGTAATTTTAAAATAATAAAATATTAAGAAAACAAAAGCTAAGTTTACTTAAAAAAAATAAATTTGATAGGAATAAATAAAAAATGAAAAAAAACTATAAAAACTAAAATAAAACACACAGCACTCCTTTACTGCGATCAAAAAATGTTTAAACAATTATTTCATTGAAATCTTTCCCTTTGAAGCAAAGACAAAATCTCGGATTTGTCGGTTGTAACTCTCGATGTGGTACAATTTTGGTCGCCTTGCTCTGATTCTGGTTTTATGTGTTTCAATCTCTGCATTCCCCATTCTATTCTTCAGATCACAATAGTCGGTAAAATCTCTCTCCTATATCTCTTTCTCTTCTTCTTTATCTTTCCTATTAATGTTTTTCTGTTGTGATTTTGGTTCAATTTCTTCTCCTCAATCTCAACTATGAATCTCACTCAATTCTGCATTCTCTCAGTTTTATTCCTAATTTTCTTAATAATGACTTTGTTTATGCCGTCTGAATTCAGTATCACGCCGTTGAATCGAAACTGTGTCGGAAGATTCTTAACTTTCTCCGCACATATCGAATCAAACAGTATCCTGGCTCGTTCTAGTTAGGTCGTGTGAATGTTGGTCGGTGCAACACTATAATGCTTTCCTCTCAAACAGACATTAGTTCCAAATATATATTAATTTAGGAATCAGTGAGGACTGCTTTTCCTAATCAGAGTAAAGCACTTTAGTTATTTTTTTTTTTCACTTTTTTTTTATCTTTTGATTTGATAATGCATTTTTAACTAAGGAATTGTGCTTAATATTGAGCTGCTTGTAAGTCATTTTCATTTCCTTCTATTTAATATTTGTTTGGGAGTTTGAAAGGGAAAGTTCTAATTGAGATCTGAGTTGATTATTTGTGGGAACTCTTGTTAGTAGTCTCAACTGTGAGTGACAATGAGAGAAAAAATGTAATAATTTCGTAGTGTCTTTTCTTTCTCTTGTTTGTCCATTTTCTTTATCCCATTCCCAGTATACACTAACCCTAGTCTTTGAGAGCATTAGTTAATTGTAAAACAATAATGTCACTGACAATTTTTACATGCTGGACTGCATCGAGTTTTGCAGGTTAGATATGGCAGTCACCATGGCAATAATGACCAAACAGCATCTGCTAACCTACATCTACCTTCTAGTTTACATTTCACTTTCATCAGGGGTTATTCTTTACAACAAGGCAAGGGGCAACAAATTCATTCGTTTATGTCTTGTGATTATCCTTGTATTGTAATATATTTTGCTCATTCTCTTTCCTCTTATTGGCATTGATTTATTGCAGTGGCTCCTCTCTACATTATATTTTAATTTTCCATTTCCAATAACACTCACTATGATCCATATGGCTTTTTCTGGTGCTGTGGCCTTTTTGCTTGTCCGTGTTTTGAAGGTACAAGTTTGTTGGATTTCCTAATGTCACTAGTTTCAGATTTATTTTTTCTGTATTTCCGTAGTCTCTTTCTATCATTCTGTTAACTTCTTACTGTTATTCTCTTATTAATATACATTGGACTTTTTTTTTTTTTTTTTTTTTCACATTCACATTTTCTTTCTCCCTCATCTTTTCAATTTATTTTTTAATTTTACGTTTTTTTCATTTATTATTTTATTTTATTTATTTATTTATTATTTTTCTTTTTATTATTTTTATTCTTCTCTTTTCTATTTTCTTATTTGTCTTTTATTATTTATATTTTTATTACTTTATATTATTACTATTTTTATTTTTTTTTCTCTTTTATTTATTTATTTATTTATTTTTCCTTTTCCTATTTTTATATTTTCCTAAAATTTTTATTTGAAAATTTAAACCCAAAATGAAATAAAATATTTTTATTTTATCATTTTTCACCCGGATGAAATTCGCTGTTGACAAAAGAGAAAGAACGCATTTAGTTTTTTTTGCACATATTCGGTCTTACCACACAATTGTACGTCCAATACAATCAAGAGACAATCTTGCACCTTGCAGGATCAACAAAGAAACAATACAACATCATGTTGCACCTCTCCAAATGAAAACCCTATTCAATTGTAAACTATACACTGAATTACAATCAATAGAAATGAAATACATTCACCAACTACAACTAGAATATAACAAACTGGTCTAAACCAAGTTATAAAAATCTTCCCTTACATAAACCAGATGAGAAGTAATGTAGAAGAATCACAAATTAGAGAAAATCCTCCAAGATTCTCTTTCTCAAATTATTCTGATCAAAAACTCATTTAGCTCTTTTGAAATTTCTTTGTTTTCGAATTGTAATATATTTGTATCACTTCTCTTCTCAAATACACAAATGTTTCCTTATTTCCAACTATTTTTTTGAAATAGTTATTTATAAAAGTCACTTCTCTTCTCAAATTCACAAATGTTTTCTTATTTCCAACTATTTTTTGAAAGATTTATTTATAAAAGTCATACTTAACTGAAAACAGTCGATTGAAAATCCATTCACATTGATTTGATTTTATTAACACATTTTCAGCTAATTAATTTTGAAAAACAATTATGTGAAATCATCATTAATACTTTTTTCATGGAAACTTTTATCAAATTAATTTCATTTTATTTTTAAAAATTTCTCAAAGCATATTTCAATGATTTATGACACCTGCACATGATTCATCAACACTCACACCAACACACTAACTCTAACAACTAAAGTCTTCAAACTTCTCTTCTCTTTTGCTTCACCAAATACACTTTTGCATCATTTTCAACAAGGTTAAGGGAATACACAAGGGGAATTATCTTGTTTTTAGGTACCCATACAATTTTTGGTCCTTTAATGTTAGTTTTTTTTCCATGGTTCCCTTGTTACCCTTGGATAATGTACCTATAGATGACCTAGTAGACGCAGTATAATTATGAGATGCATGAGGTGTTTTCTTAACTTCTTTTTTATCATTATACCCTATCATTGTTTTGTCACAATAATTCCTTGAATTTATTATCAAGAGATCCAAAGATTTCCCTTTAAAATCATATTGGGACAAGATTGTCCTTAAAGTAGGGTTTTCAAAGACTAGGTTGTCTATCATTTGATTCTTAGGTGATTCTATAGGTCTTTTACCTAGATTCTCTCTTATCAAAAGCAATTTTTGCTTTACCTTTTCTAGATTTGTGTTTTGAATCTCAAGGTTCCTTTTTGGGTCCTTATTTTCTTCATGCAATATTTCATTGGTTTCTATAAGATGTGCTTTTTTCTAAGAGAGATCCTTTAACACTGAGTGTTAGCACGAAGACTTGCTAAGTGATTTGATGAAGCCAACAATATGATGAAGTCTACATGGATCAAAGCTTGCAAAATGGATTGCTTGAAGTCATCATGAAACTTGATGGAGTTTTGGTCTAGGACTTAGGTGGGGTGTGTGTGAGAGTGTGATTTTGGTATAAACCAATGAGTTGCATGAGATATCACTCAAAGTAAGCTCCAAAATTTATTTTGCTTAAAAAATTATTAAGTGGTTCTAAAATAAGGTTTAACAAATTTTGGAAAACATATATTTAAAAGAGTAAATCAGTAAATGGTTTTTCAAAAATCAACTTACTGGATTTTCTTTTAAGTCGCAGAAAAATCAATCGATTGAATGATTGATACAATCGATTGAGTTTTTGACAGTTTAAAAACCAGTTTGCTTATAAATAGGTTGAGCGCGAATTGTGACTAAGTTTTGATATGAAAAACATTTCTAAGATTTTTTAGCAAACACTTGTGACTTTTAAAGAGAGACAAACGTGCTTACACCTTGAGAACTTTTTACATTTGATCTCCGTTGAAAGAAAAACTCAAGAACATTAATCTTGGAGCCTTGTATTGAGTGAGGTTTCGTGCAATAGTGGTTTTGCACCAAAGCTAAATCTTCTACACTGTTCTTAAGTCATTATGTAATCTGTTGTGTAGAAGTATTGGTATGATTTTGAACTATTGTTGATAATTCTTGTGTTGCGAGTGGTGTGGTTACAAGTTACATAGGTTTTGTAATTTTTTATTGTGGTTTTGATACCCATATTACAAAGGGTCTTGTAATTGGGTTTGAGTAGTGGGTTACTGCATGTTTTGAACTGTTATGGGGTGCAACAGGTTGTTTACTACTGGGAGCAGTGGTATCTTGCGGGGAGCAAGATGTTTGTATTGTTGTGAACTGATCTTGTTGATCTTTTTAGTGAAACTCTTTGCTAGTTTACAAAGGACTAGATGTAGCCCTTGAAGAAGGGTGAACTAGTATAAATCTTGGTGTTCTTGATCTCTCTTTCTCTCTTCTTGAACGCTTTATCATATATTTTGTCATTCGCTCAATTAATTGTTCATAGCGTGTAATTGATTGTACTTTCTTCTAGTGTTATTTTGAGTTCTCTAGAACTGTTATTTCATCTGTATAATTGACTGGATTTGTTCTTGATTATATTTGAGTGCTTTATGTTATATGTAATCACTGTTTAATTGATTGAGTTTGTGGAAAACTTGTTTTCTTGAATCAATTGCTATTTCTTGTTACTTATATTAATTTGGATTCTCTTACTGTGTGATTGATCTTCAGTTTACTCTCAATATTGTTTATCCGATTGTTTCTGGGTAGTTCTGAACTATATTTTTATTCAACTAATTGCTTCTGCTTTTAAATTTGGTGTTTTTAATGTTTCTTGACTAAACTGGTTTAGTCTTTGTTTTCAGTAAATTGTTTCAACTGTTATTGAGTCTTTCTTATCTGTTTTAAGTTTGTGTATTGTATTCAATTGATTGCATCTGTGTTACAGTAAACTGCTTATTCTTGTTTCCAATTCTATGAGTTATTTCAATTGATTAATTATGATCTGGAATTTATTGATCTTTTGTTGTGCACTTCTTAATAACACTTTTTAGTAGTTTCAATAAAGAACTTTCATTCAACATTTAATACTTTCCATTTTTGCGAAAATTTTTGAAAATTCAATTCACCCCCTCTCTTAAACTTGGCCTAAACTTGTTTTTCACTAAGTTTTTTTTTTTTTTTTTTTTTTTTTTTTTTCTTTTATTTTTTTATTTTTTTTTTTTTTTTTTTTTTTTTTTTTTTTTGTGTAAAATACTACTTAACTAACCAGACGATGTCATGTCCCATTTTCAATTGATGCAGGTTGTGTCACCAATTAAAATGACCTTCAATATGTAAGGATTCTACATAGACATTCTGTTTCACTTTGCATTGAATATTTCTGGCTTCACACACAGTGTCTGATTTGCAGATATGCAACTTGTGTGGTCCCCATAAGTGCCTTCTTTGCAGCTAGTCTGTGGTAAGTATATGATGTAATTGACCTAAAGTTGTAATTTGAGCAAAAACATTTGTAAATTCACTAAATTGTAATGCCTGTGTCTGTATCGTAAAACCTCGTCCATACTGAATTCTTTGATTTTAAGCTTAAGCTGATGCCAGTTTCAAGTTTCCATTATTTTTAGCAAAGTTGATGCTCAACTGTTTCTGTCTTGGTCCCTCTCGCTCTCTTTAATGTTTGATGAGGGTTACGGTGATCATATGTCGTCCTACGACTACCCTTATTTTGATATCAGCTTGTGGTCTTCGTTCATATAAATTCCATTTAGACTTATGAAGACCTTTTTGTGTATTCAAAGTTGGAAATGTGGGGCTATGTAGTATTGTAGCAAAAAATGATAATTATGAATTTTATTTGTAGATATACAAATATTTAACCAACATCAGAGTTTAATAATGTATTTGTTATTTATTCTGTTGTTACCTTCTGTCTTGTTGGAAATCTGCTGATAAAACAAATGGTTTCATTACAATTCTTGGATCAAGCAAAATAGTTCCGCACAAATACTATCATCAATTTCTGTTTGCCGATATGAAAACTAAGAAGATTTAAACTATGTTTTTATGGGACACGTATGATATGTTATGCATTATGTAGACAACCTGACAATCCTAGGCATTTAGTAGGAAATTAGCTGACAAAACTAATGATTGCACAAGCTTTTATGAGGTTGACAAATTATTTTAAAATCGCTTATTCTATATCATTTAGATTGGATTTTAATGCATTGGATTGCTTTTATTCTGGTATCATAGTTTATTTATATAAAATCGAATAGAATTGAGGTAAAGTTGTATTAATAGTGATTATGTATTACATAAATAAGAAGTTTTATTAGTTACTTTAAAAACTAGTAAAATGCCTCTCAGTCTTGTTGCATAAATGTATTGCATATATTGATTAAATTACTCTATTATCTATTTAGGTTTGGGAATACTGCTTATTTGTTCATTTCTGTGGCCTTCATCCAGATGCTTAAAGCCCTCAGTAAGTTAATTTTTGTGTATCATCTTTCCATCTGACATTTTTTAAAAATAGAATTCCTTAGTGAATGATTGTCGCTTACCTGTTCTTGATTATTTCTTTTAATTTACGCTTTACAGTGCCAGTGGCAACATTTCTCGTGGCTGTAACTTGTGGAACTGAGAAGTTGAGGTGTGATGTATTCTGGAACATGGTGCTGGTCAGTGTTGGAGTTGTCATTTCCTCCTATGGAGAAATTCAATTTAATGTGCTCGGTACAGTTTATCAGGTCACAGGAATAGTTGCTGAAGCTTTGAGGCTGGTATTAACGCAAGTTCTTCTTCAAAAAAAGGGCTTGACACTAAACCCTATTACCAGCTTGTATTACATAGCACCCTGCAGGTAGATATGTTCTTAAGTATTTGAAAGCCCATATGTAGTTCTGCTTATGCTGGTGGGAGGAAAGAAAGCAAATGAAACTTCTTTTCATCTATATGGGATCTGATGTTGATTTTGATATGTATGTTTGGAATGCCACTGAATATTATGGGATTTGCATCTCTCCCTATATATTTTGACTTGTAATTGTTTGAATGAATTAGCTTATTGTGTTGAGACAAGCATATAATCAAAATGCCACACATTCATATCAGTCATACACGTCTTAGAATTCTCTGTCTGCCAAAGCCTTCGAAGGCCAAAGCACGTAAAGAGAAAAACCATATTGTGCTAAGGATTTTTGTGGACTGCAGCAAAAAGTAGTTGCTGTGTAGTATTGTTTGTGTCTCTCCAAAAGGGCCCGCTCCCAGGCCCACTAGCCAGTAGTTGCCGTATTTATTTTTAAAGCTCTGAATGAATGACATGAAGAAAGATATTTTGCCTCTGAATTTTTCCATTCTCTTATTGCTTCATAGGGTAACCCTAGACTTAAGGTACGTATAACTGCTAGTTCTCTTTATCATTTTGGTGCTTCCGTTATGGTCTCCACGCCTCCTAAACACCTCCAAAGAAATGGATGAGAGGCCCTTCATACCATTACTGAAAAACTATCCCTATCTAGACTCAGCTAGACACCCAACAACAGCAGAATGACACACTAACAATCGACAAAGTCTTGTCACAAAGCTCCTCGATCTTTCCATAATGATTTCTGTGACCATGTCACCACCCAAATCCTGAAAGCTAATGCAGCTAGGCCCCCCACCATCCTACCATCTATCCTTAACCAGTACGCTCAGATCAAGCATCTACCACTAAGCTAAAAGTTATAGCTAATAGTCAAAGTAAGATTATAACAATCAAAACACTATTATTCGATGGCTCACTTAACCTCCGTTACAAGTATATTGATGCAACCTGTGACACCTCTCATCCTCTTGGCCTGCCTTAAACACCAACATTTGCAACGCCAACACCCACCACCACCTGGTACCACTACCACGTACACAAGCCCTACCCCTTTTTTCCTTTTTGTCTAACACCAAAATTTCCACTCCCTTCACCACCTTTTCTTTAGCCCCTCAAAATATAACTCAACCACTTTGAGGGACCTGATCCCTTAGATAGGATTTTTTAGGCATAAAAACTTTTTAGTTCTACTAAGTTCCTATGGAACAACGTCTCCACATGACATTTTTCTATATGAAAGGTGCACACTTAGCTGGTTCAAGTGATGAGCTAAACAAGCCAACTTTGTGACTGACCTTCCTTCGCCCTGCCTTGGAGTTACATTTCAGACCCTCCACCTATGCCAACGACTAAGTAGAACTCTTCAAGCTCCCCCAAACATCCATAATTAGTGACTTCCAAGCATGTTTCGAAAAGCTATCCAACATGGTAATTTGTCACTCCCCCAATAGTCTCCAACTGTTTTATTTTTTGTCTCATTCATGATATTATGCAGGAGCTTGCCATTTACCACCCATACTCCATCTCAAGGCATTGGCCTTGCTAAATTTGTGGGAGATAAACTCAAGGATAGCAAACCTAAATTGTTCCATCTCAATCCTCTTTCCATTCCTCCCCTACATCCTCTACCTACACCAACAAAGCTCAATCCACTACGATATCGCCCTCCCCTTTAGTCAAAAAGCTAACCACTACTCAAATGTAGGAATGTCACACATAAGGGTTCTATTACTAATGAGTTTCTAACTATGATTTGTCTGGATTTAGTATTGAAAATTGAATTGTCTAACTAAAGCCCACTAGCTAGTGGTTGCCCTATATATCCTGTAAACCTATGAACGAATGATAGGAAGAAAGATGATTTGCCTCTCTATTTTAACTTTCTCTTATTGTTTCCTAGGGTAACCTTAGACTTAGATATAGTTGCTCGTTCTCTCGAACATCTCACATTGGAATGGGCTTTGGGTGGTACATTTTTGGTATATTTGTGTATTGAAAAAGTAACAGTTCATTAAAGTTCAAGTTTATATTTTTGTTTTATCTCCTTGAATAATGACCATTTACACTTTTCAATACGCAGCTTTGTATTTCTTTTTATCCCGTGGTACATCCTTGAGAAGCCTGAGATGGAAGATCCACATATGCAGTTTAACTTCTGGATATTTTTCTCAAATGCTGTTTGTGCTTTTGCATTGAATCTTTCCACATTCTTGGTGATTGGTAGAACTGGGGCAGTGACTATTCGGGTGGCTGGTGTTTTGAAAGACTGGTTACTTATCACTCTTTCAACTGTCTTATTTCCTGAATCAAAGATTACCGGACTTAATATTATTGGTTATGCTATTGGTATAGTTTCTTCGCTGAAAATACATTATTTTAGTTTAATTTCATTCATTGCATGGATTTATTCTAAGTATCTCTTAATATATTTAATGGGCAGCTTTAATTGGTGTCGTTATTTACAACTACCTTAAGGTCAGAGATGTTCGCACATCCCAGCTTCTAACTACCCAAGATGGATCAGCAAAGGTGAGCCTTTTAAGTAACTTGTCTTTGTTTTGTAGTTTGATCAGTATTCATGCATTATTTGTTGTTGGCATATTCTCTTTGGTTAGAAGCGTTGAATGGTGACTCCATTTCATACTTTATTCCATAAATAAGCATTCCCATCTTTGTTAGTAGAGAGAAAAGCATCAAAAGGTTTCCATTCGATGCTCATCCCTTTTGGGAGAGGTGGAATTGGTGATTCCATGCTCCATGAAAAGAGATTTATTTATTTTATAGAAATAAATAAATACAGTAGCTCTTCGTTCAAGTATGATTTCAGCTTTTTGTTTTTTGCCTTCTCCAATAAATACAGGAGCCGCAGACAGAGAAAAAAGCAGTTGATGACATGGACAACAGAGAGGAGACTTCATGGAATGATTCAGTTTCTGATACTAATTTTGATGAAGAAGCACCCTTAATGGCTTCGTCACGGATGTCTCATCTTGGATTTGGACGAAAACCAGCTTAGCGGCAATCTAGCTTAGATGCTTTAAAGAACATCTCATATTGGAAGAAAGCCAGCTTAGTAGCAACCTAGCATTTAGAGACAGAGCTTACAGGAGAGGAACCAAATCAAAGCATGTCTTAAACTTTCTTCCCAAAAAGAACTCAAACGCCTCCTTCCAAAAGAAGAGGGAAAAACAAGAGGAGAAAGAAAACAGAGCAGAGGAAACACATATTCTTTTAGTTGATTAGTTTCATGTTTAAAATATATCCAGTAGTTAAGCGATTCATTCTTGTATAGGGTTGCCTTGACATGCGGTGGAGATTCTGTTTCTTCCAAATGGACCTCTTTTAACTGAATGATGATTCTTGAGGTACCACTCGCCACTGCTAATTTTATTTAGAATTTGAAAATTATATGGTTCAAGAACTGCTCTGTCTCCTCATTTTCTTCCTGCATCGTAGAATGGTAATTGAAATGTAGCACACAAGGTCTCCCCTCGGTGCCTTTCTCTTTCGCTGATTGAAAATCTTTGACAGCTAATTACTGCCGAACATTAGTTTTGAGATTTTTCTTATAATTAAGAAAGAAAACTTTTCCATTTCATCCAATTTTTTGGGGAGATTGGATATTCTTCGATGTCATTAAATTGAGAGAATTATTATTGCTACGGAATGGCATATGATGTTATAATTGTAGGGATTATAATCATATTCTTAATCTTAAGCATTTTTTGAAAAATGTTTGGTTAACTTTCTGAAAATTCTGGACATATTTTTTAAATTCTAAAATAATTAAAATAGAAATAAGACGAAAGTTATAATGGAATTGCAAAATTACTTTTATTCTTATATTCTCATAGGAATTGTATTTTTTTTATTCCTTTAACATGAGAATGAAAATAATACAAACATACAAAGATAAATATTTTCATGTGTGGGGAAATGTAAAGAGATTCTGACAAATAAATGTCTCTTCTAAAATTCATATGGAGGAAAGAAATTTTTTTGACCTCTTTCGTATCACTATTTCGTTCAAAGGAATTAACTGTTCGTTTGTTTCTAAATCTCTGACCTTAGGATGCTTTCCAATTAATGATAGATGGACAACGTTTATTCCAACACTTATTGTAGGACATGTAGATGGTCTTCGAAAACTGAAACGATTAAAACCTAAATTGACTTTTACTAGTTTGATGTTATGAAAGAATTATTATCATTAATGCTTTGAAGTTTTATTATAGAGTCATTTGTATTGATTAAATAATAAACTTAATTTTAATAATGATGTTTTATTTAAGATTGTGTTATATAGTATTATTTTTGTTACGGTTCTCTCACCATCATATAATTTATTAATATTTTATTATTATTTGCATTATTTAGGGCTACTGTAAAATAAATTCCTAAGTAAAATATGTACACAACTTTATTTTATGTTTCAAATTTTTTCATATGTTCATGCATATAGCCCAACCCAAAAATCTTAGAGTACAAAACAAATAGTTTGGTCTTAATTACATCGACAGTAACTTAAAATTAAATTTATAAATAAAAAATCCAATATAGGTAACTTATTTTGGTATCAGTTATACGTGCATCGTGCCTTTTCTTTAATTTATGAATTGATAGAATAGTTATTTATCATATTGGCATCTTTAATTAATCCTATTTAAAAAGTGAATAGATTATTAAAAGATTATTTAAAATTAGTAATATTTTGAATTATGTTTTATAAAAAGCAACTAACCTTAACCTTCTTATTTTAATAAGCAAAATATTGAACCGGGAGTTCTTCTGTTAAGTTAAAGTTAGTATTATTAATTTTTTTATGAATAACGTGTCTGATTGAATTTGTTTACCAAATGCTGTTTAAAATTTTATTTTAAGAATAAAGTAAATATTTAATTCTTTTAATAAGTGATGATAAGTCTATTTTCATTTTTTACTGATATTTAATTACTTTCCATTTCGGCGATTTTTGCACACGTTGACTGGTAATACAATAAAGCATTCTTTTTATCAAAATAATTTGTTTTTAATTATTTTTTAAACAGAAACGTAAACGAATTAACAAAACTTAAAACTTCGAAAATTACATAGAAAAAAAATTTATAGAAGGAAGAAAACTTCCAAATCCTAAAAAAAATATCAATCTAATTTTATTACTATTTTTTTCATATATTAGCATACAATTTATCTTTACAATAATATTTTGAATTTTAAGTTTACTATTTTTTAAAAGTACACGTTTTATAAAATCTCTTGTAAAAATTGAAGAAGCAAGTTAAAAGTTTTCATACTGACTAGATAAGAAAATGAGGGACATATGAAAAGACAATCACGATTGAGTGTCACATATGTTTATGTTATGTCAACATTAAAGTCTGACTTTAGCTATGACTTATATAGAATCATCTGAAAAGACTAAGCTGAAACAATGACAGAATAAGATGCATTAAATAATTAAAACTTGTTATATGTACAAGAACGGAAGAAGTGAAAAAGGGAAAATTATGGATCAATCAATAAAAATAAATAAATAAATAAGATAAATTTTAAATATAAACATTAGTTATTTGAATTCTCGTATTCTCTCATTAATTAGTTAACAATTCATTAAATGCTTATTCGTAAATTTGAAGAAAAGGACAGAATATTTGGCACTTGGCGGTTCTGTTCTCTGCTTCAACGAAATCAAGAAATCAAGAAAACTGAAAAGGACAAGTGATAGAAATTAAAAGAAAAAGGAAAAAAAAAAAAAAAGAAAAAAAAAAAAAAAGAGAGGGAGAGTTATAAAATAGGTTGTGACAGTGAAGAGAAAAGAGGGCAATGGTGAAGAGAAGTTGAGTGCGGTGCGTGTGGATGGGTGGCCATGCAGGCGCAACCAAACTCCACGCCATACAGTGAGGCCAAGATTTCGGTCTGGTGGGACATTCACAACTGCCACGTTCCGACCGGCCAAGACCCTCACTCCGTCGCGCAGAACATTACCTCCGCCCTCATCAACTCCAACTACGTCGGCGCCGTCACCATCTCCGCCTACGGCGACACCAACCGCATTCCCCCGCCCATCCAAAACGCCCTCTCAAGCACCGGCGTTGCGCTCAACCACGTCCCTGCAGGTAACACTCACACGCGCACGTGCACACGCGCATGCTCTGGTTACTTTTTTTCTGACCGTTTGATTGTCTGATTCAGGTGTGAAAGATGCGAGCGACAAGAAGATTCTGGTGGACATGCTGCTATGGGCCGTGGACAATCCCGCCCCCGCCAACTACTTGCTCATATCCGGCGACAGAGACTTCTCCAACGCGCTTCACCAACTCAGCATGAGAAGGTACAACATTCTCTTGGCGCATCCGCCGCAATTTTCTCCCTCCCTCTTCGCCGCCGCCAAAGTCGTTTGGCTCTGGACGGCCCTCTGCGCCGGCGGCGCCCCTCTTTACATCGTCGATTCTGACTCCGCTAAACCACCTCATCAATTCAAACCCAAAACTAAATACGTAAGAAAAAGTACAACGAAACCCCCACTTCCGCCTCTTCAAATTCCCGATGAGAGTAGGAGTATAAACAATGATGTACCTAATCCGGAACCAGCCCAACCACCGAGAAAGTTCGTTATCGGAGCTCCTCATGAGTTCTTTGCTAGTAAATGTAGCCAACCCGTAAACCCAATCCCAATCCCTACTAGTTCTAAGTTGAATAATGAAACTTCGATTCCTCAAGATTCACGCCAACAACCTCCGAGGCAAAAGCTAATTGAAATTCCACGTGCTGTGAATGTTGTTACTACCCATCCGTGGGATGATTCTAGAGCAAGCATTAGCCATGCTGAGTTCAATATGGAGGGGCTTGTTGATGTTATTCTGAGAACCCTAAACTTTCTCAAGGTTGAAATGATTGTGCCCAACGAGGCGAATATAACCGATTGCATTCGTTATGGGGATCCCCTGTATCAGGCAATTGATGTTAGGAAGGCCTTGGATTTTGCCATGAGCCAACGTAGGGTAGAAAAACGAGTCCTTGGGGCGATGCATTTGTATCTTGGAAGAAATGAGGCCCTCTGGAAGTGTGTGAACCCTGCAGGGGGTCATCCCGGTGATTACCCGCACGAAACATGGTACAGAGTTAAGCAGTTCCTTACTTCATCAAAAGGGAGATCGCTGTTCTTGATTTCGCGTTGCAGGTATACTTTGGTTGCTCTTAAGGGTTGGTTTACTTTGATAAAATGTATGCCTATGGCTTCTTGAAGCCTCATTACTGATGCATTGAACTTAACGTTTTTTAATTAGATTTGAAGCATGTTTGATTCTAAAGAGATCGTGCCTTGAAGAGGTTGTATTAGGGGAGGTGCTTAAAATTCTGGAGATGGTGATCACAGTCAAGAAGTGGATTACACATCATCATAGTGGGTGGCAGCCGATTACTATTGGACTTATTGAGGAGAGTAACGATTCTGATGATAATCTAGATCAAATATGATACCAACCTATTCTTTTTACAGTTACAACATAAAAAATTAGTAGCTCGATTGACATGGCTGAATCATGAACAGTGACAAGTTATATACCTTTTGTGCATTACTATATGTTTGCTAAAGGGCTTTTTTGTTGCCGGAGATTGTTATCTGATGGTATGTTTGCTTGGAGTGAATGCCTGCTTGCATTTAGACAGTGGTGGGAAAGTGGCAGACTGTCTTTTAGCAAGATCAAAATTAGGTGTTTTTTGGGAAAAACCTATAGACACAAGACATCATTCATGTACACTCCTACTGATTCTAAGTATGTAATCGGTAGGGTCGAATTACACTTTTTTTTGGAGACAGCCTTGGAGTTTGTCTGAGATATGTAGAATTGATATTGAAAGAATTGAGGATGAAAAATTAGATTTCTTTTGGGGAAAGATATTTTGAATGGGAATTTTAATATTGTTTGGATGATTGTGTGCGGGTAAATATTTTGCAAGCTTGATATTGTTGCGTGACTTTTATTTTGCGATACTGACTCTGAAAATATTCTGTGTTTAATAAAATAATATCAGTTACTCAATCAATGTGGTCGCACATGTTTTGTCAAGATTCTACCTGACAATAACTGGGAAATTGGGCGTTATGGTGTACTTTTTATCACCAAAACTTCATGCTTTTACCGAAAGGAGTTTCATCTCTTCCAATGGAAAAACAAAATCCAGAAAGACAAATACACTTTATTTAAATTGGGTGTGTACTGCAAGATAGGAGTTGAATAAAATATGCAAGATATATATAAATATTTCATTTTCATTCTGTTATTATGAAGACGTTCACTTATAAAGTAAGTATATACGTTTGTCCTTGGCGAATATTACTTGTACTGCTTTGTGGTTTTGAAATTTTGTGTATATGAATTGATCCTGATTGAGATGAACATGTTAGAAACTTGACAGCTTTAAGAGTTAATTTGTATTAATGAAAGCATAATACATATGGTATATAGTAAAGGCTTTGATTCATTAGCAACTATACAACACATGAAAAGAAAAATATGTTACTCAAGGGATCAATGCATGGTTCTCAGATGGTATTGATCAATTTCACTCTTGAACTAGCTAAATAATCAATACACTTATAACGTGCTAGATCACCATGAGAATCAATGTTGAGTACAACCTAGTTTAATAAAAGCAGTTTTCACCAAAAGAATTATCGCTATTTCTATACCAAGTTTAATAAAAGCAGTTTTCACCAAAAGAATTATGGCTATTTCTATCTACATTTTTATTCTTTATCGTGATGCATTCATAATTTCAGTTACCTAGTATAGAAATAAATAAAAAATATAATTATTCTAAATTATCTAATTCAAAATATATAAAAAAAATGTTTTAAACTGTTCCAGAATTTATGATGTGATATTCAAAAGTAGGAAGGTGCAAGAAGAAACAGCCAAAATTATACTATGGGTAAAGTTGACTGGCCAGAAAATTTCGTCGAGTGATTCCCGTTAAAAAAAGTGAAATGGCTTTGTATTGCCTATAATGCAAAGAGCTCACTGTCCAAAATATAAAATAACAAAAATAGTTAAATTAAATAAGAATTAAGGAACATTTTAAATTCATTTGATAAAAAGAAGACCCCATTTTGTAATAATAATCATGTCATATAAGCTTGTAGATATACTGATATTGTAAATGTTGAAAACACAAATAGAAAATATTTATCATATTAAAACCACCAAAATTCTTTAATACCTATATTAGTTCGATTAATTGAAAATGTTAATTACAGTACCACTGAATCCTTAATTAATTTCATTGCCAATAATTGTTGGTAAAAATCATGTAATATAAACATTGTCCTTTTTTCTGTTATCCTTTGAATTTGTGATCGTAAACTTAGTAATATTTATATAAGTAAAATGGTATAAACTTCATCAACGTAGCTGCATCACATCCTTTCAAAGAATCAGCTTGAATTAAAATCAAGATGGAATTCAGTTTACAATTTATGATAAAATCACATAACTTCTATTGGTTTCAATTCACTTAACTTTATATATGGTATACTATATTCTTCACAAATTACAACAAAGAGGTGATTACTGGATTGATCGAGGAGAAATCAAGGTAGAAATGGATTATGTGAAGGGTATTCCCCCTTTTGCTTTTTGTAAGCCCTGCAACACAGTAGCAGAAAAAGATGTCATTATGTGAATAAACAGCCATTCAGTTTCTTGGTTAAACACACGAAGAATGAAGAATCAGTCACGAGATTCACCTCGAAGCATTAAATCCTCCAAGCGCGACGGTTCCCAGAATGATTAAAACAAAAGGGACTTTAATCATTGCCTGATTTTTTCTTCCTCCATGAGCCCTCGGAAATCCAGTTCTCACAACATGTGAATATTCAACTGCACAAGGATCATTCCACGTTTAGATAAGGAAAATAAAAAAACAGAAGTATAAGTTTAAAACAACACATAGGAGGGTGCGGAATACAAATTTACCTGAACCTGGAACACCTCTCCTACCTGTGTAACTAAAGTTATTCAGTACTTAAAAGAAGTGGCAAGAAAAATATAAACAAATGCAGTTCTTGGTTTTGTTAAACCCTTATAAGAAGTAGGACAATCTGAAGGTACTTTCAAGGGAGATTAGCAAATTCTAAGAGCGCAGGAGGTCTGGAAAGTTACCGGATTGCAGGCATGTGTAAGCCTCTGAAATCTGCACAAAACCACAGAGAGTTCAGTTGGCATTTCCATTTAACACAAAATAAAATCAACGCCAGATATTGGGTTCCTTCTCAGTAGTCAATCCAATTCAACATAAATTTGTTCCTTATTATTAAAGGCAGAAAAAACAAGGTTCTCTGCAGGTTTTATGATGACAATTTTTCCTCCACCTAAAATCATATAATATGGCAAATATGACCTTGGCCTAAATCTCTAAAACAGGTTAGACAACCATCATCATGAGAAGCACACTTTACAATGAACAAGTTCTGAATAGAAACACACTGAAATACTAGGCTCATGAGACATGTTTTACTGTCATAGTCTAACACCAGGTCAAGTCACCAACAGTCACGGAATTCGAGCTATGATTTAGGAGAGGAAATAAAAAAAGTAGATGAACAGCTCACCAGTTTAAACTTGGACTCAGCATGAGGCTTTTCCTGAGATGGAAATCGGTCAGGGTGAGATTCCCACACTTTCTTTCTGTAAGCTGATTTTACCTAAAAAAAACAAAAAGAAACGACAAAGCCCCTGTTCATTGTCCAAGTTCAGCAGCACTTTACGATTAAAAAATTGACTTGTTTTTCAATTGGGTGATGATAAAAAATGGGTAAGGTGGGTTTGATGTGCCAATCGCGATGGAAAAAAAAAATATAAAAATAAAAGCCCTAGAAATTGGGAATGAGAAAATGAAAAGACCTCGGAAGGAGTTGGACGTGAATTGGGAGGGAAACCGAGCAAAATTCTGGCCTCATGAGCATCCATTTGTGAAGAGGAGTGAGTGACAGAGTAGCATTTGGCGTCAAGCTTTGAATTTGATCGCAGAGTACAGAAGCAGAGGCAAAGAGGGTAATTTCAAGCACCAACCAAAAGCTTTTCCTTTACGAATTTACCAGAAATGCTATCCAGCTACTAATTTTTTTATAATATATTCTCAGGATAAAAGTTTAGCAGATAAATCACAAAAGAAAATTCTAAATCATTTTGTAAGGTTAATTCTAAATCGATTTGTAACCTAAATTCATTCCTAAAACAAACCCATCACCAAATTATTCAAATACTCTTAAGGTAAAATTGACTTTAAGAAAATTATTTAATATACATTAACATCTGGAAAATACGTTGGAAATTGATTTTTGACCTTATTTCATTTTAAATATTTTTTAGAAAAACTTTAATGTTTTTAAAATATAAATTTGAAAAATTATATATAAACTATTAAACTAAATTAATTAATATAAATTAAAAAGTTAATAGATATTTTACTGTTAAAAAAATTATGAAACAAAAAAAGTTAACCATTACTGAAAATTCTATTTGAAAAATAGAAATAATTATTTTAAACATATCAAATAAATTTAAAAAATTGATAAATTTGACTAATAGTAAATATATATAATTAATTTTGGAAAATCATAAATAAAATTTATAATTATCAGACACTATTTTCAATAAGAATGAAGTGCTTATAACATGATTATTAATATTTTGATTGAATTTATGAAAATATTATATAAAGTACAATTATGAATAATAATTATTAATAATGGTAAAATTAGTATATAGAATGCACATCACCAAATACTAAAACACCTAGGAAAACAAAAATCTTATTAAACTCCTAAAGAATAAAAAATTGATTAATGTATAATAAACAGAAAAAAAAAAACCCCAAAATATAAAATACAATAGTTATAGAAACTATATATTGTTACACAAAAAATATCACACCTCAAAATTATTCAACCTCACAATTAGTACAAATTTTAAACTATAATCAACAAATAACAAACTATTCACCAATTACCTCTTCAAATGAGATAGATGAGGAAGAAATTGTTCAAATCAGTATTCTATTCATAGGTTGAATTAAAAAAATTTCTCATTTCGTTACAAAGAATATCATAAACCCTTCAAATCAACCTATGAAATTATTGAAGATCCACTTTCCCCAACATGCATGCAACCGTACAACCAATAAATTTAAATCAAACTACAAAATATTCTCTACAATCTCATACAACAAAAATACTCCTCCCAGAAAGAAGAACATAATTGTATAAAATAATAACTTACTGTTTCCACCGATGATTACCCTCTGACGACTGCTCCGACGCTTGCAACCACACAAACCACCGCCCACTCCATGAATTCTCCCTCAGTACTTCTAATCCATAGTTTCTCAGAATCCTATTTCTCACAATCCCCAATTTCTCAATGTCACTTTCACAACTTTCAGACAATTTCTCCCTTTTTGCCTCCCAATCCCAATCTCTCTCAAAACCCTTTACAATGTTAACTTTTCAAAAGTTGCAGCGATCTTCTCCCTCCCGTGCCTCCCTAAACTCTTTACAATTTTAGCCTTTCAAAATTTTCCTCCACTTCATTTTTTCAGCCTTCACATTTTAGCCTTTTAATTTTTTTTTTCAAATTTAGATTTAGGGTTTAAGGTTTAAAGGGGAGTTATAAACTTCTATTAAAACGAGATTGCAAAGGAGGAAGTTTTCTAAAAGTGTCTAAACAATTTTTTATTTAAATAAAAATAAAGAAAAATGAAATTTGTATAACTTCATCAACTATTTAATAATTTATTTGTAAGAGTAATATATTTATTATAAAAACAATTTTTTATAGTTATAAAGAAAAACAAAAAACAAAAAGTAAAACAATTATTGTATGGATATAAAAATTTGCTAAATATCAAAATATTATAATCTAAAATTGGAACATATTTCTCTCTCTAAACAAGTTCCTTAGGATTAATATAACACCTTAAAACCCTTTGGTTTATTTTGGTTTATTATGATTATAATTAATTTATTTTCAGTTTCAATTTGCACTATGTTGGGGTCATAATATGACACAACATAAAAATTAAAACATGTATAAAAAAACATAAAAATTAAAACAATTGGTTAGATTAAGTTTACACGTCATACCTCTTACAATAATAGTAGCAAAATAATAATGTAAGGAATATGAACAAACAAAATAATAATGTAAGGAATATGAAAAAACAAATGGGTATAAAAGTTTGAGGGTGACACCTCCATAAAGTAAAATATATCCATTACAAAACCTATAATACTAATATTTTAATTATATTTTTTTAACTTAAAATACTAATATTTATATTATTATTAAAATAGTTATTAAGAGGGTTAAATTGTTTTAGGTGAGAATCAAAGCATAGTTTTCCTAAAAGTTTTCTACATTCTTCTACTGTGAAATTGTTAGAAGAAGGATGGGATGAAATACAAATGAGTCATAATATTCTGAAAATATTCACTTTTCTATAACATTCAAATTACAACTTTATAAATTATTATTTTATTATAACATTCTATTAATATTTATTTTTATTATTTGTAATATAATATTTTATTATGAGTAACAATTGTAAAATTTTAAAATAAAGGTTGACAACAAAAGCTGGTAACAAAATGAATATTTTTCAATACAAATATAGTTCTTCCAAATAAAGGATGAATCACAATTAATGAGGGCCAATTATAGAGTCTGTTGGATTTAATGGTGGAGAAAGGTAGAAGGAGCAGTATATAATCCCATCTCTTGGTCAACATTCTTCACCAACATCTCAACAATAGCCTCCCCTAGAGACATTCGAAGGGGAGGAGAATAAGCCTGCAATTTTCTTTTCCTCCATCGTCTTGGAGAAAAGAAGATCCAAGGCCAAAAAAAAAAAAAAGATGTCGGGGAAAATAATTATCTCCGCTGTTTCTCTCATCCTCGTGGTAGGTGTTGCACTCGGTGTTGTGGTTGCCGTTAACAAGAGAGGTGACGAACCTGCCATCCAATCCAACCAGAAATCTGTCGAGATTATCTGTCAAAACACCGATGACCAAAAACTCTGCCATGACACTCTCAGCTCCGTCAAGGGTCTTGACACAGCTGACCCCAAGGCTTACATTGCCACGGCCGTGAAAGCCACCATGGACAGCGTCATCAAAGCCTTCAACATGAGTGACAAGCTCACTGTTGGGGTGCAAACAAAGTCCCACATCACTCAAACAAGAGGTTGGACATGGGTTTATATACACATGGGTAGTCTTCATTGGTAAGAGGCCTTTTGGGAGGTGCCCAAGAGCAAAACCATGAGGGCT
>Ga0209489_105642_pt1 | contig 21392 bp, 9 predicted proteins | sample SiratrowhiteBW_FD_187527 | JGI IMG/M metagenome (GOLD analysis project Ga0209489, IMG submission 187527) | Root nodule microbial communities of legume samples collected from California, USA - Siratro white BW (SPAdes) (version 2) | ecosystem: Host-associated > Plants > Roots > Nodule | place: USA...
TTTCTTTTTTTTTTTTTTTTTCATTGAAATTAATGGGTTAAGGATACTAAACGATTAGTGTAAGGTGCCACGTTACTAAAAGAAAAATGAGATTGTTATTTTTTTCATTTTGTTAACTGTCTGAGTTGAATTGAATGCCACTAAAAAAAAAATAAAGAAAGGATTATTTGAACTTGAAAGTAAGTGGGTGGGGGTGATTTGGTGTGTCCCACAGTTGCATTATCTTATTCTTTTTCAGTGCAACAGAATTATATGACAAATTGAGCATATGTAAGGAATTGGATTGGTGTAAAACAATATAGTAAACTGTGTTGCACAAGTTACCTTGAAAATGCTGTAAGTGGTGAAGTTTGTTGATAATGTAGATATTAGTTAACTACCCCCGCAAACATATGTGTTTAAGTTTTCAGTGTATTTAGCTTCATGCAATTTCCATCCTTATTCACTTGTTAATTTTGCCTTAGATTTATAGTCATTCTTTGTACAGGCTAGCTCACTCTGTCTCTAGATTAAAAAGGAATACTTAAGTTTCGATAGTTATTAGTTTTTCAATGTTGTATGAAATACTTATATATATACTATTACAGCAACCATCCATCCTGCTATCTGCTATATGGCATTTTTCAATTGGTTGCACTGTACCACTGTCTAAGGTTTGACAACTATGACACAATGAAATTTGTGACCATGAAACGACCACTCGTATGCAAGTTAGTCAAAATGAACATCTTATATATAAATAATAAAAAATTTACACACATATATAAAATCATTATATTTTACTCAAAATGATTAAATTCAAAGTTAACGATGATTAGTCAGTCATATTTAATGATGATAGTTATATCATATCCATATAGTGATGATTATTAATTATATTCAATGATAATCATGAGTTATAATTTAAAGGTAGTCATGAGTCATATCTAATGGTGGTCATGGGTCACAACTTACTATATTATTATTTTTCTTTTTATTATATAACAAATTTTTTATCATTAAAAATATTATTAAATTTATTTATTTATTTTTATTTCTATTAATATAAATATATAATCTAAAAAATCTAAAATGATAATTTAAGAATTAAAAGATATTAAAATAATAATATTTATTAAGAAGAAATAGATAAAAATTATATACATATAAATTAAATAAATATTTAAATAATTTTTAATTATAATTTAATACGTATTTGAATACAAAATAACCAGATAAACAAATAATATAATATAATTTTTATATTCAAATTTTAAAATAAAAATACCAAGAAATATTTTTACTATTATAAAAACTTTACACTGAAGACATAATAGAGAGGAGTGGGTGTTTATTAGAAATTGGCAATTGGGCTTTCGGTTACGATACTCATCCCAGCCCAAAATAATAAAATGAAACCGTAGAATGGTTAGTGCGGCAGCGTGGCCGCGGGAGGTCAGTAGGAGACGCGCGACCGACGAAGGCGTTGCTGTGGGAGGTGCGGTAGCGGAAGACGCCGCCGCGAGAGGTGCAGGCTCAACCGCGGCAGGAAATATAGTAAATGATATCCCTATAAACTTGAATTATTTATATTTTTTTCATTTTTAACAGTTTGATAATAGTTTTTGTTTGAATTTGCGAGAGTTTGGTTCATTAACTTGGGTTTCTACTTTTTTTCATATAAATTGCAGAATGGAAACCATGGAAGGCAAACCACTTTCCAAATTGGAGGAAGAAAATTTTCACAAATTCAGAGACTTCATGGCAGGGTAATTGCTAATCTTGCAAGTTAGTTTTTTATTTTATTTTATTTTATTTTTATTTTCTGGGCCAAAAATCAGCAGTCTACACGTGGTAGTTATATTTCTGTATGGAGTAAATAAATTACATGTTTGTCTTGACAGATGTTGACCCTTCAAAATTGAAAGTTTTCCATGAGGGATTGTTCTTGTGAGGTTGGAACTACTTCATATTGAGTAATTATTTCATTCTCATGAATACCACCTTACAAAAATCACAGTTTTATATGGATTCTATAACACCCTTTAAAACTTAATAACTTTAAAAAATAAGTATGCACTAACATTTTGAACTAATAATAAGTCCAACATAGTTCAAGCTTTTACCCAACAAAGGGTTTACAAAACAGCTTCATAGATAAGTCAAAATATATGTATAACTAATACACGCACATATATATGTTAATGTTCTTGCGCAACCACCTTACCATTGCCAAGAGTTTCCATCAATACCTGCATCATCCATTGCTCATATCCAATATAATCAATTACTAACCAGCTACCAGGTTCTGTTTCTTGAAATATCTAGGCTATTTTTCCTGCATTTCCATTAGTAACCATCCATGTCATTGTTTCTTGGGTATCTTTTTGTAGATGTCAAATGAAATAATTGAAAGAACAATTTTTTGAGATTAGAAACATTATAAGCAGCAGTTGAAGTTCTTTGAGGATTTTGTTGTAGTTACAGTTGGTCATATGGGTTTGATTTTAAGACATCCTACAAACAATGCAATAACTATAGATGATTTGTACTCCTAGGACTGGAGGTGATAATTATTGCTGAATGACACGGTGGAAAAAAAAATGTTAATTAGTTAAGAAATGTGCATTATGAAATTTTCTTGGTATATTCTCGTGACTTAAGAAACGAGCGTTAGACAGAAATAGTGTTCGGAATGCGGTACTGGACTTGGGCCCAAATGGGCAATTAGTTTATCAACTGACCAAGATCAAGGTGTGCAGAGTATATGTGGGAAGAAATAGGAGAGGGCAGAGTGGGAATGATGGGATGGTCAGGGGTACATCAGAAGAGGGGATCATCTGTTAGTTTGTTATGGACAGGGAGCGTTAGCTCTCTGGAGGAGCAATTGCTCTGTGGCAGCGGGAAAGTTTTCCAACTAAATTTTCCTTTAATCATCAATAATACTAGTTTTTCTATTCTATTCCTTTATAAGAAACTTGGTTCTCTAACACATAACACACTCACTCATATATAAAGAGGGATAATCTGTTAGTTTATTATGGACAAGGAGCATTGCTGTGTGGAAGTGGGACTGTTTCCTTAATATTTCCCTATGATCATCCATAATACCAGAGTTTCTATCAGTTTTCTAATTCTATTCCTTTGTAACAATCTTGGTTCCCTACCCTAGCACATACCTAGTCACTTACATATGCACACATAGAAGGAAAAAAATTATATTTTGTATTCTCTTTATTACATAATATATCTGTATAAATTTTTATATCTCAACAGCTACCCTATGATAGGATTGCAAAGATTGATGAACTGGGAATTGCTGGAAGCAGGCTGCTGTCTGGATTTCAACAAGCGCTTGGTAATTATGCAGAATATTTTTTAGCACGTGTTCTTGTAAACTAATGGTATTGCTTATTATTCACTTTGGGGGCGTTTGTTTCAAGTCATGATTTATCATTCCCAGGTCCGTAGTCTACAGGAATGTTATAATTGGAAAGTTATTCCTAGGCATTTCTAAATATGTTTGGTTAACTTTTCATTTTTCTGATAATACTTTTTAAAGTCTAAATTAATTGAAGTGATAAAATAAAAGAACGGAATTTATAATGGAGGTTACAAAGTAACTTCTCTCATTCCCATGAGAATGTAACCTACCCACCCCCTTATCATGCATATGAAAATTGTACAAACAAAGGTATGCAGCTTTCTCGGAATAAAATTACCCGAAAACTTCTAGCAAACGTAGGGATAAAGATTCCTACTTTCATTTTCCAGAATGCAAAAGGATTCCATGAAACAAAATGCCTCCTTATTTTATAACTTTTAACTTTAATTGTGCAGAGTTAATTGGGAGGCCTCCTATAGATATGAATTCTAAATTAGTGGACAAGATAATTGTGGCTAATGAAACTAAGAGAGTTAAAGTCTATATAAATTCTGGATGTAGGAAGCTCAACAAAAGTATCCAGAGTCTAACAAACTGTAAGTATTTATTTTTTTATTGAGGTTGGTTGTTGTCTCATTGCATTATTAGGGTATTTCTCAAAAATTGACAAGGGCTTAGTGACTCATGAGTACATTTATTTATTTTTAACCCTTTTAATTTAGTATGATGTATTGAGAATATTGTTCTTTAATTGAGTCTGATATTTTAAAAGTGAACCAATACCTTTAGCAATGAATCTTCTTTATTCTAGTTAACAGAAGTATGACAGATTTTTTTCCTTTGACTGCAGTGTTAAGTTAATGTTGAATTATTTCATAATTTTTCACAAAACTATAGTCATGCAGTTTTACAATAGTTACTCTTTTTATTCATGAATTCTGTTCTCATTAAATCATCCAACCTTCTTTTTATTTTTGTGCCCGAAATTTAGCTAAGCACTGTCTTCAAGGTCAGTTTAGTTTGGGGTATTCTGCCAGTCATAAAGGATATATATGTTTATCTTCAACTGCAGAATCTTTTTTTCTAATGATGACATTTTTAATGAGCATAGTTTCGTAATCCTCATCTTTTTTTTTCAACCAATTCGACATTCTCATCTTCTAATTCGCGTTTGGTTTCTACCTATATTCCTGAAATATTTCATCCTAATCCTATTGTTCCTGCAACTCCACAAGTGACTTAATCAAATCCAAAGCTGTAAAACAAGTTCTTCAAGACTCTAAATGGTTTGCTGCTATGACTGTAAATAGCTTTCTATATGTAGAAATTTGGTATTCTTTTGCATTTTTTATCTTGACATAATAAAATTCGAGTATCAGTGTTTGCTATCAGCTTGCAATTTTGTTTCTTTACATTTATCCTGTCTGCTTTTCTCACTCGTTCAGTTTCCCTCTAATTCTTTTACACGTTTTTGTTCCAAAAAAATATCTGCTTGAATCAGCATTGTACAATCTTTTGTTATCAATTCTCCGATTGAATTGTGCTTATTAATTTATTGCTATTTATTCTGCTGCTGACTACGTAACTGTTTCGATATGGCAAAATATGCATACGGAAGTTCACTCATGCACACATGGACTCTGTAACCATATAAGAAAAGGTATGACCTCGTGTTTTTAATGATTGATCCGTGACTGCTATACTTCGATAAGTGTATACATCCTATGATAAACTTGAATATGTATTTCTCCTTTGAATATAGGAAAAGAAACTCGTTAAAATGACCTATCCAAATAAAATGTAAATTTACGAAGACGAATTTCCAACTTGGAGGAAACTTATTTTCATTTAGTCAATATTGCTTTCTAATTTGCATTGCTTAATCAGTAACGGGCTTCTTTCTAGCTCCTATATGAAAGTGTTGTGTTGTAGATACTACGTTGTGTTTGGCCATCATTAATATAAAAGTTCATATCGACTGTGTTGTATATAAAATTTCTTGGGTTGTAAACTTTGTCATGAACATCATGGTGATCTTGCCTACTTTGTTTTAGTATATACTTTTCAGCTTATTTTAGCTAGTTCTGAGAGAAATTTTTAATTCCAAAAAATTAATCATTCTTAAACATGCAGTTAGTTTGACATTTAACTAGTCATGTATGTTTTGCAGCTAAGGAAATACTTGATGAACTTGAAGGTCTATTGGGGGATGTAACAAGTGCTATTCAGACTACAGATGGAAAATTATTAGCCTTCTCTGGTCTGGATTTTGATGTTCAATTAAATGAGCAAGCAACCTATAATGATTTGGTAATATTGTTACTTGTTTTGGAAGAATTTCTAATTTAATTGATAACCTTTTTCTCCTTATGTCCCCCCTTCCCCCAAGAAAAAGCAACCCCAACCGTGGGATGAGACTGATGTAATGCAAGGTCACTGACCTCTTTCTCTTCTTGGTTGGGAAGTTGTACTCCACTAAATTCATGAATCATAGTAGTGGAAATTATGGAATCCCTGCTTACTAGAACAGCATTCACACTTTTACTCAGGAGGAAAAAGATGCTTTGTCTCATTCTCAAAGTCCTGATGTAACTACTACCAAGAAAAAGAAAAGTGCCCATGTCACAGATTTGGCCATGGTAATGGCTTTCATATATAGCATGGTCAAGCAAGACTATTTGATGCAGGTAATGAATGATGTCTTTTTGTGACCTTATATCGAGTAAAAATGAAGAATCCATAAAATCTTTGCCTATTATTGCAGGAAAAGATTGTGTCTGCTTTAGATCTCAGGATGTCATCAGAAGAATTAGAAAGCTACTGCCAAATGTGGTCTTTGCGCCCCTTCATAAATGACGAGATCGTGCATGGAGCTTGGCAACATATTCATTGAAGATTCTTTTGTTTCTTATTATAAGTATACAGAATTAGTTATCATTTGAGATTTTCACTTTAATTTGACATTGGTCTCCCTCCTCCCCATTTTTGGAAAAATAACACATCTGTTGTGAATTGAACCTTCAGCTTCAACTCTATCAAAATATCAGTTTGATTGGTTCTCGTTCTAATTATTGAGTAATAATTCATTCCAATAAATCTAACAACATCCATATATTTTCTTTCTCACTGAAATTGAGCATAACATGGTCACAAAATATCATCTACTTTTTACATGTGTTTGAACAAGGAGAACTAAAATATATCTTATATCTTAAATTAATACCAAATGATGCTTATCTCTTTATTTTTTCTTAAAATAATAAAAATATAAACCTACACATAATTTTGTCATTGCCTAGCAGGGATACATGCACTAGTTCTGATAATGAAGGTAAGAACTTTTTATGCCAATCACATTGGATTAAGATTTCAGCATTTCAAAACATGAAATTATTTGAACAAATAGTAACAAGAAAAGTGAGAAATTAAAAGGGAAAAATATGAATTGAGTTAAGAAATGAATGAACAACGGCACAATTTCTAAATATTGATAAATGGAAAAAAATCGTTATTTTGATTGAAAAAGAACAGTGAGACCATCCTCTAAATTAGAAAGTATTCAAATATATAATTAATTAAATTATTCTTTTCCTAAATTCTTACTAAAGGTTTCTATTTATAAAATTGGATTATAAAGTAGTAAATGCATATAATACTCCACTTATAATAAATTTATATTTATTAATGTATTGAAATTTAAATTTAATTTAATATTATAAAATTGATTTTTTTAAAATAATATACATACATGTCATGTTTATAGAAATTTTTATTTATCAACTTCCCAATATAAAGAGTTTTAACTCAATGACTATGATTAGAAATGGTCTCTCAACGACTATTTTCTTTTAGTACCAATATAAACCCTTCGTCAAGAAGAATAACAAGAGAGCAGAGGTTGTATTACGATGATATGTTGTTAAAATTTCTTATACCTAAAAGAGAGTTATTATTCTTATATTAGTTGAAAGATGCAATCTCTTCCTAAAAAGCTTATCCAATAATTTGAAATATGAGATAAAGCTTGAATCTTGTAGTTGTTAAGAAATGCAAACATACCATAAAATACAAAACCCATGATTCATGAATCATACAAACACTCAACTTTCATTCCTTAGGAAAGAAAGAGTATTTGACAAACAATATTAATTTAAACAAAAGTGTCTTGGTAAAGAATACTCAAAAAGGAACAAGAAAAAGTGATTAATTGTCAAAAGAATAATCACTTAATTGAATTTCGAGTAGTTTAAAAATTAATAGTCTTTAACATATCAATAAAAGGTGGATGTAATTCAAAAAGAAATACTCCTTTAAGTTAATAATCACGATTTTTTTATAGACTCATGCTATTTTAAGTTTATTATATAACTAAATATTAGTAAAATCATTAATTGAATATTTAAGTTTATTCTATTTATTATTACATGCTAAAAGAGTATAATAATTTTTATTAAATACTAATTGTGAAAGATATTAATATGATGGTTTTTTTACTACAAAAATTTAAGAACGACTATTTCAATTAATTCAAATAATTATTTTTTGTATGCCAATTAGTTCAAATAGCTTATTTTTATTTATGAGGAAAAACAAGAAACTCATATTAATTGATTATCTTTAATTAAATTCTCATATTACGGGTAGCTGCGTTTCCTGTGGTAGCAAAGAAAAACGGACTCGTTTTGACCCACCAAAACTAAAGAAGATTGTGTTTGAATTCTCTGATTTTGCGTTCCTGAACCCTACAATTATGGATTACCGCAACAAACTGGTTCTGGCTCCCATGGTTCGCGTTGTGAGTTCAACTTCCTTTTCATTCTCTCCAAACTACCATTTTCAACTTCGAAACGAAAGCGCAACATCCATATCCTTTTGTGTTTTGTAACTTTGTTTGGTAGGGCACTCTCCCATTTAGATTACTGGCTGCTCAATATGGTGCAGATATCACTTACGCTGAGGAAATCATTGATCATAAGATTCTCAAGTGCCACCGTCGAATCAACGGTACACAACTACGCTTCTTTCTCTCTCTCATTTCGCATTATACCTCTTTCATACTCTTTTTAACTTCAACCAATGTTAAATAAATAAACTGTGCTGCAATTCAGTTCTACTGTTGTATATATTCGCATAATGAAAAGAAATTGTGTTGTTGTCTCTTGGTGATAAATGTCAATGCTTATTTATTTTTTGTTGGAACTGTTGGAGAGATTGCTAATCATTCATTTGCCTGTGGTTTTTCTTATTTAGATTTAATATACTAAGAAACGTATTTTTTTTTATGTATTCTTTGTCAGAACTCATTGGATCCACTGATTTTATGGAGAAGGGGACAGAAAGTGTTGTGTTTAGAACCTGCGATGAAGAAAAGGATAGGGTTGTATTTCAAATGGGCACATCTGATGCTGTGAGAGCCCTAACTGCTGCTCAATTAGTGTAAGTTAATTGTGTATTTGGTTTCCTTCTTTACGCTGAAGTTGGTATACTTTTTTGCTTTTACTTCTCTGTATGAAATTGTTGTGCGCTGTACTTATTGTTTATTGATCGATTTCCCAATGGGGTCAGCTATGTCCTGTAGGAAAAAATCCATCCAGTGAGATGTGCCTTGGCTGATGTTGTTGTTGTTGGTTCTTAATGATGTTTTAATTAATCTTAGTATATATAAGTCTGAAAAGTGAAAACCTGTTCACATATTGAAATGTTGCTATCTTAGTAATAGTAACGGTTTGCTGGAAGATCTTTTTCTCTCCCAAACCAATTCCAAATATATAGACCCACTGAACGGATTTAATATTCCATTTTGAAGTATATATGTTTTCTTATGTGCACCAAAGTTGCTATACAGGATCATTGCATGCTAGCTTTTCTGCACTGAAGAAGCTATTTTGTTTTAAGTGTTTTTGTTTTCCTTTTTCCATTTTTATATGCTTTTCCTGCAGGTGTAATGATGTTGCTGCCATAGATATTAACATGGGTTGCCCGAAGTCATTTTCTTTGAGTGGTGGGATGGGTGCTGCTCTGCTGTCCAAACCAGAGCTTATTCATGATGTAAGTGTATATAATCTGTTGTAGTTCTGATTGTGCTTCTTTAACATATTTGAATCCTTTCTCTTTAAAAGTCCAGATCTTAACAACATTAAGGAGGAATTTGAACACGCCCGTAACTTGTAAGATCCGACTCCTAAAATCACCACATGACACCGTGGAATTGGCCAGAAGAATTGAGAAAACTGGTGTTTCTGCACTCACAGTCCATGGACGGTAATCTCCAAGTCTTAAAACTTTTCCCTGGGTCTTTCTTTCTCTAGTGTGAACTAATATTGTTGTTTTGCTTTAAAAAGGCAGTCATTCTCGTATCAATCAACTTATTAGATGGTTACATAGGCAATTATTGTTGTTAGGATCTATCACAATTCTATCATTCATCTGTCTTATACTGTTTTATGTTGTGCGCGCACCATGTTACAGAACTTTTCTCTTTAATCTTGGCTTGGGATGATAAGCACAGCAAAGGCTTATTTAATTGTTTTTATCGAATCAGTCAAAGCAAGATAATACTTTGATGATATGTTATTCCAAATGGGATTGATGAAATTTTCAAACAATTAGGATATGTAGAACAAACTATCATGACAAGTTTTTGTTAGAGGATCTTCAAAGTATCTTATTGGGAGAGAATGCAACAGTGAAAGGCTTGATCTACATGTGAGGTCAGCTGCATGCATTGTCTGATGTCACTATTCTCAATCAAAAACCAAATCCTATGGGATGTTATGTTAGTACACTGAAACTAGATATTTAGCCACAATAATTGAATAGAAACTGCAGCAAAAGCTGTTCTATAGTTGTAACAGCTCCTACAGAGATTAACTCTATCCATAGAACTTCTAAACACACTTTTTTGGCCACTCCTTTCGTATCAGCCCTTTTTAATTTTGCACAATGAAAACTCCTATAAAACTTAGTGGCTGCCTATCATCAGACTAATATAAAATAACTATTTTAGAAATACACAACTGATCCTAGTAAAACAATATGACGAGTAACTTCTCCTGAAAAATCAGCCTTGTCCCCAAGGCTGAACACAAGAATTGATTCTTCTTAGGGATGAAATGTCACTTTATGCAAGCCATTAGTGCATCATCTTGTTGTCAATTATTATTGTTGAAAGGGTAAAATATGTGAAAGAGATGCTGAAAATTGTATGTATGGACTATATAACAGAGTCCATCTTATATAAGCTGATTGCGATTAATGCAAATACTGGAAATTTTATTGATATATCATTATATGACATACCTATTGTTGAAAGAGAAAAATTGATGCTGAAAACTGTGTCTGGGCTACGCAACTGAGTCCATTTTATATAAGCTGATGACAATAAATACAAATAACTATAGGAGGATTTATTCTCATATAGACTGTGATAGTAGAAGGCCTAATAATGTGAGTTGGGAATGCCTAGAGAGGGAAAATGAGGGTTGAGATTGGGCAAGTGTGTTGAGTGTGGGTAGAAATGTAAGGGAGGTTGTGAGACTAATGGGTGGGTGGGTGGGTGGTGGATAACTGGATTGATTAATGAGAGTTCAGATTGAGAGGCTTGAGGCATGCATGGGTTATCAAATGACTGGGGTGGCAAGGACAATGGGTGAGAAGGTGATAAGGTTAGCAGAGGCCTATATATTACATTGGATACAATAGGAGTGGGTGGGGAACAACATGAATTAAAGTGGTTTTAGCAGAAGTAAAAGTGCTTAGTTCAGGGAAAAGGGTGCGGGTGAGAGTTGAGTGTGTGGTGTCATCGTGGTTCAATGATAGGGTGTGAACGAATAGGTAGAGGTATGGGTCCATGAAAAGGTTGGAGAAGCAAATTGTGGAAGACGGGGTGGATCTAGGAGGCGGGGGGAAGGGCTAGTTCATATGCCACTTTGCCAACATGTTTGGTGATGAAGGGGCCATAATATTTGTGAAATAGCTTGTGGGAAGTTCGTGTGGAGATCAATCCATGGTGGGTAGTGACAATTGCTGATGTTGAAAGCATGGTGGGACTTGTTGGCTTCTGATGCCATGCATTGGTGAGTTCTTTCCAAGTTTTGTTTGAGCTAGAGTTTTTGACTTGTTGTTGGGAGGTGTTGAGAGATGAGATAATGGTTGTTCTTGATATCTAATATGGAAATGACGGTGGTAGGCAGTCGTAAAGGGTGTAAAATGGGGTGGTATTGATTGCTGAACGGAATAAGGAATTGTACCAATACTCTGCCAGGTGAAGAAACTTGTACCAGGAACATTGTTCTGACTAACGAAATGGGGAGGGGTTAGAGAAGACCCATTTTTTTTTTTCTGCTTAGTGGCTTGTTCTATTGAAAGGGAAGACATTCATGGATGAAAAGTTTGATATCTTTGTATATTTGGGGCAGTAAAATAGTTGTGAGATAGGCTATGGTGTGTTGTTGGTACAAGGTTTGGTTAATAAAGGACAAATTGGCGTTTGAGACCAACAAATGTAAGAGGGGAGTGGAAAGGGTATCAACAAGGTTGTTTAGAATGGAATTAATGGTGTCTTGTTTGAATTCCGAAGAAGACTGGTGTGTTTTCATGGAGGTCTGAAGGGTTTGGAGGGCTACTAGTTTGTCTAGGATATGTTGAAGGGTTTCATCAATATCTTTCTTGGTAGGTTAAGGAGGCATGGAGGAAGTCAATGAAAACACCAAAATATACATGCTTAGGTGATAACAAGAATCTATATTATTCTAAGAAAGCTACATGAAATTAATGAACATTCTCTGCCTTTTTCATTTCCATAGTAGCTCATATAAAGACTTGAATACATTATTCTTACAAACCAGTCAAAGGCACCTGTCAATTGTGTATAGCAGAAAAGATTCCTAATGACAACTCATGTAGGGCAAATGTAGTAGTCCTTTAGCTAAGTGTGGTTAGATATATTCCTAACGGGCCTTTGTGAGGGGTAGTGTGAAAAATAGGTCAAAACACAGGAAGGGAGTGCTGAATTGTGTTTTTAAGATTTTTTGCAATTTTCGTAGGATATCATCTTATGTAAAATGATGGTTTTGATTGACAGTCGCACTATCAAGTGATTTTTTTAAGAGTTTGCATTTAATGAGCAACGTCAGACGACGCAACTTCAAAAATGATAGCTCGACCGTCTAAAAAGCTTTTCAAAACTTGTTTTTGCAAAATTCACTTTCTAAGATTAGTTATAGTTAAATACCATGCAATTTAAAGAGATAAGAGATAAGAAGAGTTTACACTTTATTTTTATACTGGTTCGTCTATTAACGAATACTACATCCAGTTCTCAATCAATGGATTGAATTTCGCTAGGCGGTCTATTGCTCCAAGATACATATGAGTATTGTTTGGACTTCAACCATTCTTGAATAAAACTGAATATTATTTGGACCACAATCACTCTTGACTAAAATTGAGTATTATTTGGACTGTAACCATTTCTAGTTAAAACATAATATTAATTGAATTACAACCACTCCTAGCATATTAATTGAATTACAACCACTCCTAGCTAAAACTAAGTATTATTTGGACTGTAATCACTCTTGGCTAACACTAAGTACAATAACATGTGGCCAAAACGAGTATTCTTTGGAATGCATTCACTCTTGGTTAACAAATATTCTTTGGAACGTAGCTAGTTTTGGCAAATATGAGTATTATTTGAAATGCAGTCACTTCTAGCTAAGACAGAATATTTTTAGAACTCAGTCACTCTTGACTAAACAAAGTTTGTATGAAAGTGTGATTGCAAAGTTCACACGAGTTTGATCACTAGAGAGTGTTAGAGTCTTATGACATATACAAATATATTCACACTCTTCTAAGTTGCTATGTGAACATAATAGTATTATTCTACAAAGCTTTTAAGTTACAAAAGGATTTTGACTGTGTTTTTGCACGTTGCAATTGATCAATCTTATGTGTTCTTCAAATGATAGCTTAATATAGAGCTTGGAAGAGGTTTTGGTTGTTAAGAGCATCTGAACTCAGATTGTTTCATATTCTTTCGTTTGATGAGCATAGATGTAGAGGTGCATTAAATGTGCTCCATGCAACATTAAATGTCAATATCTTCTTCAAGCAACATCCCAATAGGTAGTAGTACTTATCAATGCTAGGTCAGGTAGCTTTTTACTTAAAAAGAAGGCAGAGACTGTACAAGGCAGATAGTTGGATTAGAGTTGACATAATCTTGTGTCAAGATAGTTGTTGAAGCAAAATAACTTTAGCTTGTATCTCTAGAGATCTTGATGTATACTTGTGCTTTGTACAGTTCTCTGGGTAGACAGAAGGCTACAACATAGTGATAAGCTAAAAGAATGTTTTTGTTAGGTACAATGTAAGCTTTAGGTTTGTGTGCAACTATCATCTGATGAATGTTTCACTTATTAGACAAAGTGAAAACTATAAGGTGTTGTATCATCTATCAGATAAAGTACTTGTGTCTTAGATGATCTGCTCTTTTTTTTTTAAAATACATCTTTCAGACGCTTCTTCGTTCATGTTTCTTACTTTGTTGTGAGGAGCACTTAATCAAAACTATATGACTATTAGACTTTTGCTCTAACAGGTAGGTCCACTACCAGTCACTAGGGTCAAGTGTTGGAGAAATTCATGAATCATCTCCTTGTCGAATCTCCTAACACCACCAATCCCCATGGCTTATGTGGTTGGTATGTGACTATCATCTACTTTTAACTTGAAAAGGGGATACGTAGGACAAGACTATGTGAAGTAGATCAACTCATAAGGTTGGCATTGAATAGAGAAAATTTTGCATGAGACTCGAATGGAATATTTTTGTTACTCTTTCCACATTCTTTATTTTACATTCATAGACTTAGAGCCTTATTTTAGAAAAACCACATTATTTAAGAAAGTAACTAGCTCAAGATTCTCGAAACATCAAAAGGCATGACATGTTCAACTTGTGGCTTATTCATCAATTTTGAAAATTTGATGCTAACGAGCTGAAAAAATAAGTAGCATTTTTCATTTACATGCAGAGATTCATTCTATGTTGTATCAACTGGGAGAATTGAGCTTTAGCTTTGTTGTGGAAGCAGAAATTCTTTTCAGAGTGGACCCTAGGAGAGGGGGACTCTTTCTCATATTTTCTTTTTAATTTCATTTAATCATTAAAATTGATCTTTAAGTTCTTAATACATTCTCACTTTTTTCCTTTTTGATGTGTTCACAGAAAAGTCGCAGATAGGCCCAGAGATCCTGCTAAGTGGAATGAAATAGCTGATGTTGTGTCAGCATTATCTATTCCAGTTATAGCAAATGGCGATGTTTTTGACTATGATGATTTTGAACGCATTAAATCAGCCACAAGTAAGCTGAAAAGAATTCTCCCAGACTTCTACTAATTTTTCAGTTACGTTTTGTTAGAATAGTAGATTATAGATAGAGTGCAGGGTAAAAAACTCCAAATGCAGTTGAATTTTATCATAAACTTCAGGGACCTGAGTTATCTTGTATTTTATTATGTCAACCTAATCCTTGTCGTTGTTAATAAGTTCTCCAGAAGTTATAACTCATTATCTTGGACATTGAGATAAACCAAAGATAAATTTCTTCCTGTAGTGATCATAAATTGCATAGTCCTCTGTATCCTAATCGTAGGACCTTGATAGACTCCCTCAGTTCTTCAGGAAGGATTGCGTATATCCATTGTCTTTGCGTTCCCAAAGAGGCCTTGAATCGAGTGTCCAAATCATGCTATTGGGAATCGTTTGTTATGAACCTTCATGAAGGACCAAGTAATGGTTTTCAGACACAGAAGATTCTTTCTTACTACCTATAGAGAAAGCTAGAAGCAAACTTGTTCTTGACAGAGACAATACATCTATTAAATACATCCAACACAAAATGCATCCACATCATCGTTGCATTCACATTTATGGTAACTTGAACTTTCCCCTCTTGGAGATAGCTTCAAGTGGTTTTTTTTCCTCGATATGACAACACGTTGACAGTGAAGACGACTAAAGGGGAAAAAAACTATAACAACTCTATGGCAGCCTGTAGAAACTTTTGAAAAACAAAGGTTTCATAAGTAACAGTGAGGGGACTAACCAGGGTATATCAGGTTGCTTCCTGGATGTCACTCATGGACCACAAAAGTAACCAATGAGGCTCATAGAAATAGTATGCATTTGAATTGAATATCATATGAGAAGAAATTTATTGGTTTTTATCATGTATGATGGGAATTTATTTTTGATCTGGATTACTTTTGATCAACTAGCAAATATACCATGACATTTTTACATGTTTTTCCTGTCATGATAGACTAGCTAATTAGCTATTCATTATTTTTTTTTTCATGTTTAATTCTAATTGACATTGGTTTGTGAAATAAGGTGCCTCATCAGTGATGGTTGCCAGAGGGGCACTTTGGAATGCTTCAATATTTTCGCCTGAAGGCAAAGTTTCTCATGAAGATGTGAAAAGAGAATATATTAGGAAGGTAACTTGTTTTGTTCTATATAAACTACAATACTTTCTATGACCTTTACATTTTTCCCATAGATGGGTGATAATCTTATAAATATGCAGTTTCCAAATCCAGACAGATTTTTTCTTGTTTCATTCTTGTTCTATATTTTCAATGCTTTTATTGGTGGAGGGTGTTGCTCTTCAGGATTTCGTGGTACTAACTAATAATGTTACTGTTCTCTACTTTTGATATCAGTGCATCTTATGGGATAATGATATAAAAAGCACCAAGTATACAGTAAAGGAAATGATAATACATTATTCCTGCCTTGAACTGGCTGAAGGGAAGGCTGTGACCAAATCAGAGTCCATGTCTGATCTAGCGTAAGTTTACTTGTTTTTATCACTTGCCTTCATGCTTTCAATATATACTAGGTGTTGACTATAGATCAGTATAATCAATTGTCACATGTTTGTAGACTGCAATTACTTTTCAACTACTTTACACTCATCATTTGTAAACAAATAACAAATGAATCAGTGCTTCCCAGATCCTTTGGAGATTACTTGATTATGTGATTACTGAAGAAGGATCCAAACGAATCAATGCTTTCTCTTTTAGCCTCCCTCCCTGTCCTCTACTGAATAAATTACTGGTTCTATGATAAGCATCTGCTGATAAAATGAATCAATTTTATATTTTCAACTGGAGGCAGTCTCTGCATAATGGTTATACAAAAAAATAATGTCACACAAGTAAAAAGAGAAAAAAAAAACACATTGTAGTGAACACTGACGTTTTCGTTAGCCATTTCTTTCCATTAATTTCAATTTTACTTGTCTTCTGTTTTCCCCAGATGATAGAAATTAATCATTCTTTTGTTCAATCTTCATATATTGTTGGTTGTTTAAAATATATAGGATGTTGTACTCTTTGATGTTTCAGGGAACTCTATGGGCAGAAAGAATACTACCAGTTAGTAAAACAAGGCTTTTTTTATGGTTCTTGATAATGTCTTTGGAGCATAAATATTCAGAGTGAGGACATGGCTTCCCTGGTTTACAGTTTTGTAGGCACCTTACAAGAAATTTACACAACTCACCAATTGATATTATTCTTGAATTCGAACTCAAGTCATTTGTTTGCCATGGATGAAAATAGTTGGATGAGTTAGGGGTTATTCATGAATTGTAATAATTTTTTATACATGGAAGTGTAATATTTATTGTAGAGGCTTTATTTCGTAAAACATGAACAAAAATGTGATTGACTGGTATTACCAAAATTTTTTAAGGACTTGAAAATGATGTTAGTTTGTACAAATGGTTCCATTAGTACTATCTATGTTCTTGAAGAAACTTTAATTAATATAAAATAGGAAAAAAATATTTAATTTAGATAGTAACATTAAATTTGTTACCAATTTGTATTAAGTTATTGGTATTCATAATCATACTCTATCTGATTAATCGTGTTATTTTTTTCTTCGGATTCATGAGGATACAAATTATTAACCCATATTTTACCATTCCCGAGAATGTTATAAATGACTAAATTGTAAGAACTTAGAAGTGGGTAGTGTAATTTTAGTCCCTGAATTCATTATAATTATTAAAAGGTTTACAAGTGCCAAAAAAATAATTGTCTTTATATCAAGAAAAGTGACTATGAAAGTCTTAAGCTTATTTGACATGAAAATTTGTCACATGATCATTAAAATTGTACAGTTGAGTAACATCTCACGATTCAGATTATTCTTTTTACTATTATAACGTCACAACTTGTTATTTGATAGTACTTTTAAATTTTCAATTAAGTTTTATATTACATATAAATTATGACCATTGTCATCTTTCCTCATTTTCATTTATTATTTTTTATACTTTTTACATTCTTTTCACAATTTATCTCGAATTTTGTCTCATTCATTTTTATATAAAGTTCAATATTTTAAATTTAATACTTTCAACCTCCTCAAAGTGTGTTGAGTCTTACTTTCAAGGTCTAAAGCCACATATTTACGTTGGGGTTATATTAATTATTTTGACAAAAAATATATGAAGGTTAATTTTTTGTTATACTTATGAAATAACTATATTTTGTTTAATTATAAATTAAAATTAAAAATCGTAAAATGTATTTAAATTTATGTAACTAAAAATTTGCACAATCTAATCATATACATATTAAAGTAATTTATGAATGATTATATATAGTAGTAATTAACTAAATCTAAGACACTATTAATAAGATTTCATAAATCCAAGATATTATATAAGATTGAAAACCAAATTTCTATCTAAATCAAGTTATTAATTTATATATTATTAATATGGTTAAAATTTTCAAAACCTACTTTTTAAACTCAAAAATTTTAGAGGATGAACTTATATAAATAGATATTACTTTTTGATCACATATTATGCATGTGTACACATTAACATATTAATGAATTGTAAACAAATTCATCCCAGAGACTAAGAATCATTTTATTTATTTTTATACAGTTTGAGGCGTGTAACTCAATAAATTCCTAACAATCTTTTGTTCTACATCGAAATTCACTCCTTTCAAATTAATGTATCTTTTAAGTATAAATAGTTAAGCAGTGAATCCTTTTTTAAATATTTTATACATTAAAATACCTTTCTCTCAAATAAAAATATTTTATTTTTTCGATTATAAATATCTCAATAGTGATCCTTGGTTTATAAAGGTGATTTTAAAAGGAAAGATACATTTTTTAAACTAAACACTTTTAATATAAGAAAGTTTTTATCTTTAAAATTTAGGGAAAATGATACTTTGACACCGCATTTTCTCTTACTTTCCTTTGACACTCCGACGTGGCATGTGCTGTCCCGCATAACAATGAAAGAGAAAAAGAAGTTGTTTTAGAACACATGTGTCTCAGGGGTAGAATGTCTAAGTGGTTAGCTTAGTTCAAATAAGCGGTTCGCTGTGTGTAATTTTGGAATACACACATGTGTCTCAGGGGTGGTAGGTCTAAGTGGTTAGCTCAGTTCACCTAAGTGGTTCGCTGTGTGTAGTTTTGGAACACACACATGTGTCTCAGGAGTGGAAGGTCTAAGTGGTTAGCTCAGTTGAAATAAGTGGTTCGCTATGTGTAGTTTTGGAACACACACGTGTCTGAGGGGTGAAAACATTAAGTGGTTAGCTCAGTTCAAATAAGTGGTTCCCTGTGTGTAATTTTGGAACACACACATGTGTTTCAGGAGTGGAATGTCTAAGTGGTTAGCTCAGTTCAAATAAGTGGTTCGTTGTGTGTAATTTTGGAACACACACATGTGTCTCAAGGGTGGTATGTCTAAGTGGTTAGCTCAGTTCACCTAAGTGGTTCGTTGTGTGTAGTTTTGGAACACACACATGTGTCTCAGGAGTGGAAGGTCTAAGTGGTTAGCTCAGTTCAAATAAGTGGTTCATTGTGTGTAATTTTGGAACACACACATGTGTCTGAGGGGTGAAAACACTAAGTGGTTAGCTCAGTTCAAATAAGTGGTTAGCTGTGTGTAATTTTGGAACACATACATGTGTCTCAGGGGTGGAATGTCTAAGTGGTTAGCTCAGTTCAAATAAGTGGTTCGCTGTGTGTAATTTTGGAACACACACATGTGTCTCAAGGGTGGTAGGTCTAAGTGGTTAGCTCAGTTCACCTAAGTGGTTCGCTGTGTGTAGTTTTGGAACACACCCATGTGTCCCAGGAGTGGAAGGTCTAAGTGGTTAGCTCAATTCAAATAAGTGGTTCGTTGTGTGTAGTTTTGGAACACACACGTGTCTGAGGGGTGAAAACACTAAGTGGTTAGCTCAGTTCAAATAAGTGGTTCGCTATGTGTAATTTTGGAACACACACATGTGTTTCAGGGGTGGAATGTCTAAGTGGTTAGCTCAGTTCAAATAAGTGGTTTGCTGTGTGTAGTTTTGGAACACACACGTGTCTGAGGGATGAAAACACTAAGTGGTTAGCTTAGTTCAAATAAGTGGTTCGCTGTTTGTAATTTTGGAACACACACATATGTCTCAGGAGTGGAATGCCAAAAAGAACTGCATTTTCTCTTTCATTGTCACGCGGGACAACACATGCCACGTCGGAGTGTCAAACAGAAATAGGAGAAAATGCAGTGTCAAAGTATCATTTTCCAAAATTTTTCATCTACTCTATCATATACTCGTCCCGAGTCCCTCTACTTCTACCATAAAGCCAAAAAAACGTGCAATAAGCATAAATGTTAACTTAAATCGAAAAAATAAAAAATAAAAATAAAGAATTGAATAAGTACTTTTTTTTTTAATATTCAGCGACTCTTTAAAAGTTATGTTGGGTCTCACTTAATCATTTATCCTGTAAATAAATGTTATTACATTTGTTAGTTGGTTATGGAAACGTATTTTCCGTATCTTTGTTCCCATGTAAATGATTTCCTTATAATTTAAATTAATTGATATTAGCATGAGAATGGAATTATCTATTTCTATTATATTATACCTTTCTTTTTTTTCTAGTCTTAAAACTAAATAGATTTTATTATTTTTTTAAATTATTAAAGACCAATCAAACATGTTTATGTGGATGTAATTCCTGAATGCAATATTCTTCTAAAGAATGTATTTTATGGAAATACAAAATAATAAGGCAAAACAAACTAAGGCTTATTTGAGGTGGGATGATTCAGATTCAGATTCTGTTGAACACATTAATATACGCTTAATTCATTTCTTATTGTGGACCTTTTCATGTTTCCCCATTCAAATGGTAGTATGGTTCTACCTTTCTTTTCTTTTCAATCAGCAAACACTTAAATACAACTAAATATTTAAAAGTTAATCAATTAAATACTTTAGTTATTTCTAATGAATTTTTTACTTATTGATTTTGTGTGTGAACATATATAAGATAATTCAATTAAATTAGGTGATTCTTTTAAATTTTAGTCCACGTATGATTTTTTTAATTATAATTTATATTCACTTATTTGTTAAGAATGTTTAATGCATTTTGAAACACACGGCGACATTCAAAACACAACGTCTGTCCCACAACCGTCAAAAACTGAAATTGAAAGACACTGAACGCTTTTCAGAAAAGGAAGAAATAAAAAATTTAAATTATATTTTCTTCTTAATCTAAACCTGACTTATATCTTTTTTAAATTTTTAATATTTTATTTTGTTCATAAATTAATCTTATCTTATAAATAAAATTATTTATTTTTAAAACAACTTACCAAAATAGTGAAGTTTCAATTCAAAGGAAGAAAAATAAAACTAATCTTATTAAATATAAATATGAAATATAAGGATAACCATATTAAATTTAATAAACTTGTTTAAAATTCAGTACTAGCTGTAAAACGTGCTTTAATTTCAAGGAGAATTAACCTTTTTAAAGTGTGAAAACATATATAAGTGTTAGACAGCCACAAATCCTTAAACAATAGTAAAGGAATAAAAATTGATATTTCATTCTTGGAATTGTGTATAAGTATTTCGTCTTTTTTTTTTTTTTTTTTTTTTTTTAAATTTTTTTTT
>Ga0209489_105643_pt1 | contig 21389 bp, 19 predicted proteins | sample SiratrowhiteBW_FD_187527 | JGI IMG/M metagenome (GOLD analysis project Ga0209489, IMG submission 187527) | Root nodule microbial communities of legume samples collected from California, USA - Siratro white BW (SPAdes) (version 2) | ecosystem: Host-associated > Plants > Roots > Nodule | place...
GGCTTTTATTTGCGCAGATTGATAATTGGAAAAGACAATATTGAATTCAGTTAAGAGTATATGAGAATGGAGAATATTATTATTCAATCCCAAGGTTGTTATTATTATTGATTTTTCCTCTTTATTACTAATTGCGTTTCAAGTTACTTTTTTATATTCAGTTACCACAACAAATCATTGTTGTTAAATCTTTGTTCATAATACAATTGATATTGAGTCAATCGACAATTTCCGTTCCCTGAGGATATGATACTCTCTTACTCATTATATTACTTGTGGACCCAGTATACTTGCTGGAAAATCGCTAACAGTGACTGAGCCTATATTTATAGGCATTATATTGGGCCTGAAGAGCTTTGGGCCCATCCTATTCAGTTATGCTTTATAACAAAAATTAGTTATACAATGTTGGTTATAGTTTGTACTTACCTGCGATATTTTCTCTTCTGACGAAACTATCCCCTGCCATGCATGCATTTAATGTAAGATGGCTATCCGAAGTCATAGATCTAATGCCGAAGTCCGACCGAAAACACTTATCGGTCAGTCGATCTTTTCTGCTCGGTCGGCCGTATGGCACACTTATTAAAATTGGCACATTTGTTCTGCATAATTTTTCACTAAGTATCACATTTCTTGATTAAAATTTTTTGTAAAATTTCTTAATTGGATGCTGCATCATTGTTCTGTTGATGAAGTGTATTTCATTCTTGACATTTTAAAATTGTTATAGTGTTAGCATCATTACTTTATATGTTTTTCCACCGGTGGTATGAGGTTGAGTGTGTTCTGTCTCAATATACTGCTTTATAGTTGTGAGATTGATTTGTAGATTTTTCCTTTAATTGACTGTTGTTTCTCTCAATTGTTTTGTTTTTTTTTTTTTCAGTGTTGTTAATTAATTTCAGCAATTTCTAATGCTTGAGCATGCGCTTGACATTGTTGAGATTTTCTTGTTCCAGCCATTAACCCTTAGGAATTTTGGGTTGTTAATGACCTCTCGACTGACATCATGAAGATAGGCAACAATCTACTCTTGGTTAACAGAGAGCCACCCTCTAAGTGACCACTCTCCACTTATTCCTCTATTTCACATCTCTCCACTTCTTCCTCTATTTCACATCTGCCACATGGTTTAGATAACAGTCACACACATACTAAGACTAAGATATCTTCAAATCTTCTTCAAATACAAAATCAGCAACAATACTAACATGAGAGAACATAGACTTAGGATTTTTACCTAAAACAGTAAAATATGATTGCTTAGTGACACAATGTAGAGAGCAAGTATCTCATATCTCATTCACAAAAAGGGTAAAAGAGATTTGACCCTCATATCTTAGTTGAGATCTTCCGTCTTCGTCGAATGACTTCTTCGATTAGGATTTGAGACATTGGAGACATATGGTTTGAGAGATCAGAGAAATACGGAGGACAGAAATTGAGATGAACAGTATAGCAGTGAGAAGCGAGGTGCATGAGAGAATGAAGTACATTAGGGTTTGAAAGAAAAGCGGATGTGGGTTGTGAGAAGAGAAATATGCAGGATGTGAGTCGTGCAAAGGGCGAGAAGCAGGTGAGTCGTGATTGATCCACGTGGTGCACGGAGGAAGTTTCACTATTTGGTGGACACGTGTTATGTTTCCATTTGTGGTTGAAAGTATTTTTATTATGTTTTGTTATTTTTTTGAAAAAGTTTCTGATATATAGAGGCACGTGGCAAAACTTATTGTTTGTGCTCTCTGTATTTGTTTTATAGATATCTTGCAGAGAGAATGTGCACTACTATTGTACTATAATAGTACCAAATGTCATATAACAATATAACACCTTAGTGGAATAAAAAAAAAAAAAACGTGTACACAATATGTAAAAACGAATTCAGATACCTTGGTTTATAAGTGTAATGAGTTCGCCATCTGAGACCATGTGGTACATTTTACATTGCCATGAGTGTTTGCCACAATGAGTACGTCAAAGGGAGATGCCTATTTACACTAAATTTCAAACCTAAAATAGTCATTAACTAACATAGTTATTAAAAGATCTTGGACATGTAAACTGTAGTCAATAGCATAGGATAGCACATGAATATTAATATAAAAGTAATAAATATTAACATTAGAGATAATCTGTACTCAACGTTCAGCATGAAATAAAAGTTAGTTTACATAATAAAGTCATGAATAGAAAATGCTCTTAAGTAACACAGTATGGAAGAGTTTAGATAATATTAACAGTCACTCTTCAGTTTTGATATTTTCTTTAATGTTTTCAAAGGCAAGTCATCTTCAGATGCTTCGAAAGATGAGGCAGAGTCTCGTTTTTGTGGTCTAACACCCATATTTTTGCTCAAAACAATATCATTGCTTAAATCAACGGTATGGGATTTAAAGTCATGCGATTAATTTGAAAATTTGGTCCACAAATCCTACATAAACAGCCACACCAAATTATAGTATAGAAATTTGTTATTGTCTAAATAAGGAATATTTTGATTGTATTATAAATACCTCAACAACGACTACACATGCAACATCTTTGTTTATATTCACTACAAGAAACTCTACAAATAACCACTATAAAATATCGTTGGAGCAAAAGCCAACCTTAGGAGACATCGGTTAAACCTACACTAAATTAAAAAAAAAAAAAAAACTTAGAATGAACTAAACTTACGAAAAAGCCTTCACAATTTTATTTTATTTTTTAAAAAAAAAAATCGGTCAAGACGACTTAAAGCAAATTTTTTTTAAAAAAAAACTGATGCTATAAAAAAATAATATAATAAAAATATTTTTTAATTTAATAGATAAAAAAGTATAGGTTTATTGAATATATTGATAATGTAAAAGGTAGTAAATTAGAATAAAAAGTTATTTAATTATTTGTGATAAAAAAATAATTGATTTGAGAGAAATTTGGTAAAATAATAATAGAAAATAAATGTTAAAATTGTAAGGAAAAATAATAGGAAAAATGTTGAAAATATAAGATGAAAGAAATTTAGTAAAAAAATAATAGGAATAAAATGATTATGATTATATACTTATTAATTTGATGATGAAATAAATAGTAGAATAAAAATTTTAATGTAAGAATTAAAATTAAATTAAAAAGATTGTAGTTTTTTGTACAAAATTTTAAATAGGAACTCTTAATATTTAATTAAAAATATGTAAAATATTTATATATATATATATATATATATATATATATATATATATATAATGAGATTGATATAATTTTGCAAAAAAACAAAAATTTAAATATATTAGGAAGAAAAAGATGAAAACAATTGATAAAAATAATAGGCAAAAAACTTATCATGATTATATAATATTAGTTTGAGAATTAAAAAATAAAAATTTTATGATAAGTGTTAAAATTGAATTTAAGAAATATTTTAACTAGTTTTATATAATTAAATAAGAATTCTATGATGCATTATAAAAATGAGAAGTAAAAAATTGAAGAAAATATAACAAATATATAAAAATAAATGTGACCAAAAATTATTTGTAAGAAATGTTGTTTAAAATAAATAAAAAAGAGTGGTTTAAAAATGTTTGCAATACTTTTAATAATAGAAAAAATAATAAACATGTTTTTATCATATATAAAGTATAAAATATGAATCAATAATTACAATATTAGAAAATTTTCAAATAATATATAAAGTTAAGATTGTAATTAAAATACAAAGTGAAGTATTAATATAAAATAAAAATTATTATAACACAACTTGTGATGTTTTTGAGGTTGTATGTGTAACCTAAGTAGAAGCTTTGTGTGATATAATAATGTAGAAAGTAGATATAATACTTGAATAAAGAGAATATGTGTATAAACTAATTATGTATGATAAACTATAAGTATGGCTGTAGAGTTTTAAGGTTTATTGTACTTAAAATTTAATTTGTGAAAATTAATTATCCTACCCATATAGTTAACATAGTTATGAGAAAAGTAATTTGTGTGTTTAAGATAAGAATTATGGAAATTGATTGTATTAACCATTTAATTATAAAGAAAAGTAATTCACATCTAAATATTTAAGATATGAATTATGATAACCTTTACTACAAAAGAAAAAACTTATTCATTTAAATGTTAAATAACAATATTAATTATATGTGATTAGAAGAGAATACATATAATTTCTAATAACTCAGAGCTTATATTTACAATAATTAGTTTGTAGTTTATATAATAATTATTTAAAATATATGTTTAGTTTGTATGAATATTACTTAAATTATTTTCTTTTTTAAATTATGACAACATTATGATAATGGTCATTTGTAAATTTTTTAAATTTACAAGTATTAAAATAAAAATATGTTGTTTTGGATAAAAATATAGAAATCTTCAAAGTAATTAAATTATAATAAATAAAAATATATTTTCTTGTTAAAAGTAAAATATATAATTAAAATTAATGAAATTTGAGTAATTTCTGATATAAAAATTTGATATCATATTATTAATTGTACTTGTTCATTAGATATCTCATAAAATGTAGAATGTAGTTAAATAAATAATATACTTATGTTTATCTAATTATTTAGAATTTGGTAAAATGTCATTTACCATAATGAAGTGATGTTTAAAAAATATTAATGGTTTACGTAATATTTTTTTTTAGTTATAGATTTATTCCAAATTTATAGAATAAGAATAAATAATTTATATTTACTGTTTCATGTGAATTTTGAGAATAAATGAATAAATTTTAAAGTTTTAATATTTAAAAAAAAAACTTAGAGAATCAAATATAAAAAATAAAAAATAAATATAATTAATAATATTTTATTTTTTATTATTTTATTTATTATAAGTAATAGTTAATAATAAAAAATGTTTCAAGAATACAAAAAATAAAAAGTTTAATTTTTTAGTTTAGTTTTTTAAAATTAAATTTATTATTATTCAAATTTTTAAGAGTAAGTTTAAAAGTTTGCCCGGGAAATTTTCCTCCTTCCCGATGCAATGTTATCATTACTAAAAGTTAAAACGTCAAAAAATTTAATTTTTGTTTTTAAATTTAAATATGTTATTTAATTTAAAATTATGTTTTGTAAGACAAAATTAAAGTTTGTTGGGAAAGATTTTCCACTTTTCTCTTTTCCACACGTCACCTTTTCACATTTTTTTTTTACAGTAAGGTTTCTCCCACCTTTTCACAATAAGGTTTCTTCTCCACTCACACAATTTCATTTCAGCTCTTAGAAGTAAGGTTTCTCCTCCACTCAGCAAGAGTAAGGTTTCTTCTTCATGACCGAGTTTTCCTCCACTATCATTCTTCTTTACATAGTTTTTCGTATAGTTTATAGCTCATTTTCCTAGCACAGTTTCATATCAGCTCTCGCTTATTGTGGTTATCGAAAGTATAGGTTCATTCGGTTCTTTCACTGCCTCCTCCCTCACTGGTGGCCGTGACTGTTTCCGTTTTGGGTGGCAAAGGTACAGGTTTTATTGTGGGTTTTGATTTTGTAATTTCTGTGGGTTTTCATTTTAATCTCTAAGTTTTCATTTTGTGAGTCTTGTGGCTTGTGACAGTTGCATTGACTTTGTGAAACTAAACTTTCCAAAAATCGTTCAACCCAAAGCATTTGTAAGTTCATGGAGTTATTTGTTTTGATTTCTTTTGAAGTTGTGATTGAAGTATGTTTGTATTGAATATTTCTTGAGTGTTTAAGCATGAAAAACAAATATTGCTTATCTGCTATATTGTTTGATTGTACACGCAGAACATATAATTTTCCCAATATGCCTCCAACATTTAAATGGGACATAAAAAACTTAAGAGTGAACCAAAGCCATGGGGACCAAAGTCGTGGGTGTTATGAGGAACAAAAAAAGACTCATCAAGTCATTTATACACTCACACCAAAAGAAAGAAAAAAAAAAAGACCTCTACTTTTGGTGTTCAGCGTTTTTCTGGTTTTGAGTTTCTCACTTTTCTCTAAAAGACTCGTATCAAGAAAAAATATCTATACCAACAAGTTTTTTTTTTTTTAAAAAACAAAAATATCCCTTATCATTCATAGCAGAGAAAAAAGGGAACTCTCCCATGTTTTTAAAAAGAAAAAAAAATTGCACATACAAGTACAATTTCCTCAACTTTTTTAGAATAAAAATAGAAAAATTTAAAATTGTATGTATAAACATAATTTGTTTAATTTTTCAATCCTATATAAGTATTTTTTTTTTATTTAAGAAAGAAAAAAAATAACACACCCTCCCATAACTTTTTAGAAAAAACACAAAAACATGTTATCAAACACAATTTATTCATATTTATAACTTTTTTTAATATTTATCTACAAAGTAAAAAAATATATTATAATGGTAAAAATAATTGAAATAAGCATATTAGTAGAAAAGTAACACAATGTAAAAAATTGAGATAAAATGGGTGATAAATATATTATTTGTAAAAGGAATGAGATAAAACCAATTACTAGGTGAAATACTAAACTCTTTTAAATTATTGTGCCACCCTTGTCATTAGAATTAGATAGCAGAAGCTTTCCATTAGAAGAATAGTAGAAGTTTTCTTAATTTCTGCAAAACCAATTACTAGGTGAAATACTAAATTCTTATAAATTTTTACATAAATTTAGTATTAACACATAATCTTATATGTTATACACATTCTAAAGGACTAAGATAAAATTGGTGTAGTATTTGTACAAATATAAAGTTATTTTTGGCATAGCCAGACTATACAAAATAATTTTACAAAAATGTTAAATAAAGCATGTAAATAATTTTGAATTGATATTTTTACTACAATAGTTTAAAAGAGTGTATTTGTATATTAAACCTCAACTTTTATATATTAAAATCATTGTTTTAGGATTACAATTGTAGTAGCCGAAAGATGTTAATGCTTTCATTTAACTTCAAAATCAATTTGAAGTTTCAAGTGGACGCCTTCTTTTGTTCATGGAACATCAGAAGTACTGTATCCATGTTGGCTAATAATTAGATGATGAACATGCAGAATAATGAATAGAGGTTGGATGTATGATTCTTCAAGGAGATTGAGGCAACGCTTCATCGATGATGTTTATGATTTTGTTTCAAAGGCAATGAACCAAGCTCAAAACGTAGAAGATGGAGGGATTCGGTGTCCCTATGTAAAATGTATTTGTGAGAACATTCTTCAACCTTCTTACGTTAGGGCTCATTTGTTACGAAATGGGTTTCAACCCAACTATATAGTATGGTTTTATCATGGAGAAGAGAGGTCAAATCAGTCCATCCAAAATTATGCATCCACCAATTATGATATCATGAATTAGGGTCATCAGTTTGGGACTTCAATCGAAATGGTGAATGATGCATACATGCAAATGGATGATATCAGAAGTCGTTATGAGAATTTCGATAATGAAGGAATGCATGAAGGAGAGTCCCCTAATGCAGAGGCACAAAAGTTTTTTGATATGTTAGTAGCTGCCAATGAACCAATTTATGATGGAGCAACATAGTCAACATTATCTGTAGCCATTAGGCTTATGGGTGGTAGAACCACTTATCATACGACCAAAAATGCTATGGATTATTTCATCCAAATGTTACTTGATGTAGCCCCAAGAGAAAATACCATACTGAAGAACTACTATGAGGCGAAAAAAGTTGTCTCAACTCTTGGGTTGAAGGCGGTCAAAATTGATTGTTGTCAAGCTAGATGCATGTTATATTATAAGGAGGACATAGACTTGAATGAGTGTAATTTTTGTGGTCTTCCTAGGTATTTGCCACCGAAGAGTCAAAACAAAAGATACAAAAAAGTGTCAGTGAAAAGAATGTTCTATTTGTCAATAATTCCAAGATTACAAAAGACTATATATGCTTCAATGGAATCAACAAGGCATATGAGATGGCATTATGAAAACAAAACTCATGACAATGTTCTGCGACATCCAAGTGATGGGAAAGCTTGGAAACACATTGATAATATATATCCCAATTTTGCAGCTAACCCACATCATGTAAGATTGGGGTTATGTTCTGATGGGTTCACTCCTTATGCTCAAGCTTCAGCATCTCCATATTCTTGTTGGCCGGTATTTTTTACTCCTTATAACCTACCCCCAGAAATGTGTATGACGAAGTCGTACATGTTTCTAAGTTGCTTAATACCTGGTTTAACTAACCCGACAAAGTCAATAGATGTGTACATGTAGTCATTGATTCATGACTTACAAGTTTTGTGGAATGAAGGCGCTTATGACATCTCGACCAAAGAGAATTTTGTCATGTGAGCATGCTTGATGTGGACAATCAATGATTTTCCAGCATATGGTATGTTGTCTGGTTGGGGAACTAAAGGAAAGTTAGCTTGTCCTCATTGTATAGAGGACACAAAATCATTCACTTTAAGACATGGGGGGAAAAGTTCTTGGTTTGACTGTCATCGACGATTTTTGGCAACAAATCATCCATTCAGAAAGAGTCAGAGAAGATTCTTGAAAAACAAACTTGAATTGGATGGGCCATCTTATTTCTTGAATGGGAATCAACTATGGAAGTTTATTCGTGAATTTCCAAAAGTGACTGATGGTCCTTTTGAAACAATTCTTAGGTATGGACAATACCATAATTGGACAAAGAGGTCAATATTTAGAGATCTTCCCTATTGGAAGGACAATTTGTTGAGGTATAATCTTGATGTTATGCATATTGAGAAATTTTTTTTTTTGATAATGTGTTCAACACTATCATGGATGTTAAAGGTAAGATCAAAGACAATCAAAATGCAAGAATGGATATCGTCGAATTGTGTGCTCGTGGAGATTTGGAGTTGGTTCAATTACATAATGGAAAGCTAGCAAAGCCAAAGGCTAATTACACGTTTTTCATGAAATATACTAAAATAATTTATAAATGGATCAGCGAGTTGAAGATGCCAGATGGTTATGTCTCCAACATTGCAAGGTGTGCAAATAATGATAAAGGAAGTTTGTATGGGATAAAAAGTCATGACTGTCATGTTTTTATGGAGTTTTTACTCCCAATTGCTTTTCGGTCATTGCCAGAATTTGTGTGGAGTGCCCTTACTGAATTAAGTCGAGTTTTTAAGGATCTATGTTGTAATACATTAAGGATGGACGATTTAGTTCGAATGGAAGAAAATATACCAATCATTATATGTAAGTTGGAAAGAATATTTCCTCCAAGTTTTTTGATTCAATGGAACACCTTGTCATTCATCTTCTAATAGAAGCAATCCTTAGTGGTCCTGTTCAGTATCGATGGATGTATCCGTTTGAAAGGTAACCACTTTCTTTTTATTTCAACATTAACCATTGAGAGACGTTCATATTGTCATGAGTGTTTTAGGTTGATGAGAGATGCAAAACAATCAGTGGGTAATTTGGCACGGGTAGAAGGATTAATATGTGCATTTTATCTACACCGAGAGATAACATATTTTTGTTCTCATTATTTCAAAAATGTTAGCTTGTTAGGCAACACAAGTTTAAGAACTGATCCTCAATCAAATGTAAATACGGAAGTTCAATACACATTATCAATTTTGAACAAATGTGGGAGGCCAAGTGGTTCTAACAAAGATCATTGGCTAAATGATCAAGAATTTCGTTATGCCCATGTTCATATTCTAATTAATTGCAATGAGGTCAAAATAATACTTGAGTAAGTTTAATTGCACATAATTTGATTATAACTATAGTACATTATGTACTTTGTTGACTGCTTCAATTTTTTTTAAGATTGTTCTTACAAGTTCACTCCATCAACGATGATGAGGCATCTACAATTATACACAACCATTTTCCTGAATGGTTCAAGAGTTATGTAAGTGTAATGTCAATTCATACTTGCTTTTAATTAAACCCTAAATCTGAAAAATTGTTCTAATGTTTTTCTATCACTACAACATAGGTTCATGATGAAAAAAATTGGATAAAGGACCTAAACTTGATGGCGCTAGCTTGGGGACCAAATTCGAAGACAACATCATGGAACATCTACTTCGTCAATGGATATAAGTTTCATACAAAGGCTTGGAGTGATGGAAAGAAAATAACCAATTGTGGCTTGTATGTCAAAGGTGTCACTGATGGAGGAGAAGATGACTTTTACGGTATTATTGATCATATTTTTGAATTCAAGTATGTTGGCCTCACTAAGAAGATCCCACTCTTTTATTGTGAATGGTTTGATCCCACTTTTGATGTTGGGACCACATTTCTTTCGCAATATAGTATTCTTGAAATCAAGTTAAATGGAAGATACGCTCCTTATGATCCATTCATCCTTCCACAAAAGGCCATACAAGTTTATTATGTGTTGTATCCAACCATATGTAAGAACCTTCGTTGTTGGTGTGTCGCAATCAAAACAAAACCTAGAGGACATATTGAAGTTGACAAAATGGAAGATGAATTACCATATCAAGCTAACGAGATACCTAATGTCTTACCAGTTACAAGAATTAAACATTTGCAAGGCTTAGCTGAAACCTTTGTTGTTGAAGTACTTGATCATCATGATATGGAACCACTTGATCAGAGTGATCAAGAACTCTCAAATGAAGATGATGAAGAAAATGACAACAATGATCAAGACGGTTTAGAGTCTAATAAAAATGATGATTGACGTATATTACTTAGTATATAGCATGTTTCGATCAACATATTATCAATACATAATTATTTTCACATCTTATGTTATTTTTTGTTTAAGCAAAAATGGTTAGAACTAGAGGGAGAGATGATTCCATCGTGAGACGTGGCTAGCCTAGGCGTGGAGTTCCCACGTCTATGCATGGTCAATTTGCTATAGACTTAGGAAGCATTCCTTACTCTGGTATATCAGTAGGGTCTCATGGTGGGACTTCCCATGCTTCGCCTCATTCCTTCAATCCATCTTCCTCTATCCCATCTTCCTTCACCCCCTCCTCCAGTCCCTCTTCATCCATCCCATCCTCCTCGACCCACCAGCGTTTTCGCTATGCCTACACTCCCTCCACTTTATCACCCCTTCCACTACCATACCCTTCTCCTATACCCCAACCAAACTCTTATACCGCTACATCCTATCCACCACTCCTGCACACATTTGCTCTCATGGTTCAATTGTCATTTAATCCACACCACAGTATGACTGCGCCACTCCATCAGACTTGGAGTGCACCAGTGCAACCCACACCTTACTCTTCTGTTCATCCCATCCCTACAGATCTTCCACACCACACTACAATAGCTCCCTCAGTCCAACTTATCTATGCTCCCACAGTCCAACCCCCACTTTCTCCCTCTGTCCACACCACTACTAGTCCATTGGAGCCTGGTCGATCAGAGCATCCCCATGATGCCAATCCATCTCATACCTCAACTCTTGCTCTGAATCATGACCTCTTTGTTGAGGAGGTGCAGCGTGTCCCAAGCGGAAGGGTCATCATCCGACCTCTTGGTAAAAGGTAAGTCATGATGTATTTATATTATATTATACATGAGTTTACAATTAATGTTTGACAAACTACTTATATGTTTTTAGTTAGACACCTAACCATTATACCGTTGAAGCTATTAGTCACTGCATTCGGTCCCAATTTAGGGGACCTTATAATCATTATGATGCCATGACTGAGGAGGACCAACTAAAATGGTGGACTGATTTTAAGGTAATTTTAATTATTGATTATAATATCATACAAATCAACCACTTTTCAGTTTTATGATATTAACATTGATTCTTCATTTTTGCAGGCTAGAGTAACTTGGGCTCCTCAGGATGAGTGGCAGATTAGAAAGGTTTTTGTGTCCAAAGTTAGAAAACTACTGTGACATGTTGACCAAAGCTCGGGCAAAGGACTCCCGACCTACATGGATCAGAGAACAAGCATGGGGTGAACTTCTAAACTATTGGGATACCGAAAAGTTCAAAGAAAAGTCATCCCAGAACAAAATTAATCGGTCATCAGTTTGGGGTGGAGCATTACATTCAACAGGTCGTAAATCTCATTTACATATTGCATTGGGCTTGGTAAGTATTCTTGATCACTTAGTACCATCTACTTAGTTTGCTTTTTTAACACAAATTCTAATTGTACAACTTTTACCAGAAACATAAATATGGTCATCTGGTTGAACCCGATGAACTCTTTATGGCCACCCACACCAACAAGAACGGTGATTGGGTTGATACTAGAGCTTGTGAGACTTACGTAAGTTATTTACTTCAATTTTTCTTAATTACTTTATTTCTTCATTTAATTTTTCTAACATTTCTTCTCTTAAAATGTGTAGGAAAACTACCACGAGCGATTGAAGTCCATACAAGATGACAAATCTGAACGTTCAACCACTAACACCCTAGATGCAGCAACAAAGCTTCAAGCTTGGAAAGAGGTTGTAGGAGGAAAGAGTAGAGGTCGAGTGTATGGAATAGCAGACTTGGCTACTAATGTCCTCCAAGGAGCGTCCTCACTCAGCCCCCCTTGTTTTCTTCCTCCACATCACATTATCATCTTGCCTGAAAATGACCGTTTTCATGCCAAAGTTCAGAACTTAGAGGAAGCAGCTATGAAGGCGACTCAAGACGCTCAACGGGCAAACAAAAGGGCTTCGTATCTGGAGCACACCTTGAAGATGATGCAAGACCAGCTCGCCATGATGATGGAACAACAACATGCCTCTGCTTCCACCGGTACCAGTCAAGTCCACCCTAACTATGCTCAAAACCGTGATGACCAACCACTTCCTTAAAGTTAATTTTAAAATGTAAGTTTTCTTACTTAGAACCTTTATTCATGTATTAAATATTTTATTTATTGAAATACTTTTTTATTTTCACAAGCACATCTACTTGGCAATTCAGCTGTATGGAAAACTTCTTTTTTGGTTTAACTTGAAAACATGCTAGGCACATCTACTTGGCCATTCAGAAATGTATGAAAAATGCTTTTTGATTTAACTGCAAAACATGTTGTGTATTTTGGGTTGGACTTAAACGTTATAAATATATATATATATATATATATATATATATTAAATCTTGTTTATATAATTACATACTTTATTAAAGTAGTTACACCCTATTATTTGTTTTTATATTTAAAATTATTTTTGTTATGAGAAAGTGTTTGTTAAAATTACACAATAACGAATAGTTTATCTAAGATTTGGTAAGATTTGTATACAAAACTAATTTTTTACGCTACCATACGAATATGAAATTATTTAAAAATAATAATATTTGCATCGGCCAAGCCCACATAATCTAGAAAAAATAAATTTTACGTCGGCTCCTGCGACGACTTGGCCCACTCTAAGAGACACGGTTTTTGTTAGCTACACCGACACAAATTATTGAATAATATTTATCGGCGGTGGGGTGGATGCAACTTTGTCCGTTTATGAGTCGGCTTTTCGTGTGTTTAACCTACACAATTTTTATCGGATTTGCAACCCACGCAATAGCTTCCAGCATATTAACGTCGACCGTTACCCGACGCATAACTGACGACTTTACGTCCGTTTTCATTGTTTGAGTGGGTGTTTGGCCCGCGTTATTTTTAAGTTTTCTTGTAGTGATTTTTCATTATTGACAACTCTATTCTCATAATAAGATCATGACAACAAAGACCATTAAAATCTATAACTACAATTCATGTTGAATAAAATAATACAACATAAAAGGTAAAACAATGAAGTATATACATGTTGCTTCATACATCCTTGTGTTTTTGTATGATATTTTCATCGGCACAAAATTTTCTACTCTAAAGGATTGTTGAAATCTCAAATTGTGATCAGTTTTACATTCCACTTTGAATAGAAGAGTCTTATCCATTAAGGCTTCAAATTCCTTAGGAAGATCACCAACAACAGTATTCTAGATTCGTAAACAACATTTTATTTACATCACTTAATCCAAATAAATCATTTAAATAACTTTAAATCCAAAATGTTAAACGGATTCAATAAAATGAATCATTAACAAGCCAATAAGTGAATGTAACAAAAATAAATAAATAAATCCAAAAAATAATTAAATCAAACACATAAAATCAAACTCATAAACCAAATATTTAATGCAAGACTTTTTCAGACATGTGGTGACATCTTTATAAAAAAGAACAAAAGTGGTTGAATAGGTTTCATTAATAAATCAAACCTTGATCTTATACCTAAAATAAACGTTTAATTTTATACTAAGTATTCTCGATGTATATTATTAATCCATACCTATAATGCATATTTATTTTTATTTGTATAAAGTATAAAATGTGAAACACAAAGACCAACATAAAGCACATCATGTTAATAAATAAATAAAATAAAGCAAAATCAAATAAATACTAAATATATCTGAGTTACATTTTTCTTATGTCTTAGTTACATTTTTTTTATAGGAAAAACATTTTTGAATCTAGGTAAACGGCTTTACTATAAATGCAAGCAATATACTACCACTCATAATTAAAGATAAGTTTTATAATAACTAAAATAACAAAAGTACACTACAAAAAAACACTGAAATAGTGTCAATTTTTGTATCGGTCAAACGACCGACACAAATAATATCGTCTAAAGTAATAATTTTTGGAGTCAAACTCAAAACATCGATTCAACCCACACAAAAGTTGTGACAAACATTTTTTTTTTTAAAAAAAGTGTGTCGGTTAGGTCCATACAAACCAAAAAAATATTTCAAAAAAAAGTGTGTTGCGATGGCTCGACCCACGTTAATTGTTGCGTCGGCCTAGCCCACACTAGGTGTTCTGTTGGCCTAGCCCACGCTAGGTGTTGCGTCGACCTAGTCCATGTTTCATGAAAAAAGTTTTTTTTTCTTATGTTTGTGTGTAGTCATGTTACCGAAAAAATAAAAAATATAGTTAAAATTAAATTGAATTTAAAAAAAAGTAAAATTTAAGAAATATAATATCAAATAAGAGTATCATTATTATATTAACAAAATGTAAAAGTAATAGGAAAATGTAAGAAAAATAAGTTAGATGTAAGTTTGCAAATAAAAGAATAAGTTAAAAAGTAATTATGAAATTTATTCTTAAATAATTAGAAAAAATTATGAATTTAATGATATATATTAAGATTTGTTTAGTATTTTGTAGTATAATAAATATAGAAGAAAATATCAAAATATTAAAAAAATTATAATAAAATCAAAGTAATGTAGTAAATAAATAAGCGATGAAAAGTTATTATGATTATTTATTAATATATTGATGAAATAAATTAAAAATATATTTGATCATAACTTTTAAAATTTAATTGAATGATAGTGGAATCATAAAATATAAATGAATGATAAAGTTGAAGCATAAAATATGATAGTTGAAGTATAAAATATGAGTGATTAAAATATATAGATGTTAAATGATACTTAATTTGTTCAAATGTAATGTAGTATGTGTATTACTTACTTATGATTGTATGAATATGTTATATTATCCCAAATGTATGTTATAATATTTTTGTCAAAAAATAAATAAATAAGAGAAATAAAAGAAAGTATTATAGGAATGATGTAATGACTCTGGGTGTGTGACTAACTTTTAGAATTTGGCAAGAAGAGAAAGAGGAAGAGATGGTTAAAAAGTGACTTAATTAAATTAAATTAATTTTATTTTATTTTATTTTAATTGAATTTGAAATGAAACCCAATCATGGAGGAGTGAATTTGTTCAAATGCAATGTAGTATGTGTATTAGTTACTTATAATGACATGAGTATGTTATATTCTTCCAAATGTAAGTTATAATATTCTTGTCAATAAATAAATAAATAAGAGAAATAAAAGAAAATATTATAGAAATGATGTAATAACTCTGGGTGTGTGATTGAGTTTTAGAATTTGACTCATCCATCGTATAGAAAATGCGACCTTCTTGCGAATCAAACACCTCTTTCTTTTTCCTATGTAGCGTATTAAACAACCAGCCTAGCCGCCAGCTGAACGGCAAAGAGAATCTCGTTCCCCTTAGGTTAGGCACGACCGGCTTCGAAGAAAAGAAAGCACTAGGCTTAGAACGACTCACCTTAGCAGTCAAGGGTTCGAATCCGATACCGATGTTGCCTATTTCTTTCTTAAGGGCGAACTGATCGACTTGCATGTGTTAAGCATCTTACTTTCTTTTGATTACTATTACGGGTGGCAATCAGAAAAGAGTGATAGCTAGCTTAATTCTAGAGGTTTTATATAACCATGTTCCACATGGCCAATGAAGAATAAAAAAAATAAGAGAAGAAAGATCGTAGAAAAGAAAGTCTTACGTGCTCTCTTCTCTATCAAGAAGAGGGAGAGGTAGAGATGGTTAAAAAGTGCCTTAATTAAATTAATTTAATTTTATTTTAATTGAATTTGAAATGAAACTCAATCAAGGAGGAATGAATGTACATAACAGCATAAGAGACTCTTCATTTGAAATGGGTGTAGAGCTTCATTTGAAATGGGTGGGCATAATAGAGTCTTCATTTGAAATGAGGTTGGAAGGAGAGTGAATGTGCATATCAACATAAGATACTCTTTTTTTTTATTAATTTTAATTATATTAATTTTAATTGGGTGAATTGGGTAATGTTACATTAACAACACATATAACAAGATTAGAATTTAATTGCATTAATTTTGAATAATATTAAGTTTGTACAAATAAATTCAATAAAGAAGGTGAACAGTTTTATGGAAAAAAAATTTATTTTAGAGTAAATTAAAGTTGTAGATAGAAAATTATGTAAAAAGACATTTGTTCAAAAATACATGAAATTTTGTTGTTCTATGAATGAATTTATAAAAAAAATCAAAGTAGTTGAATTAGTAGTGAGAGGACAGTGGAAAAGAAAATGCAACAATGATAATTTTGTTGTACTTCATTGGTTGTATGTTATATATTATATGTATTATATATGATTTTGTAAATATGTTTGATCTTCACTTCAAAAAGTTGGTTATTATATAACAGTTAACATGTATAATTTTAGTTAATTAATTTTTGTTGTTGAAGATATAATTTGTGAAACAAGTCATACTACTTAATTACTAATAGAAGCAAATCGAAGTATTTTTTTTTACATTTACATAACATAGTTAAGTTAATTTAAGAATTATTGATCTACATATTATAATATTTGATTTTAATTTAGATTTATAACTTCATTTATATTTATAAAGTATACCCAAATATTACGTTTGAATATTAATAATATGATATAATAAGAATATAACACAAAATAAATTGATGATAATAATTTGTATTTATTAGTATAATGTAAAAAAAATTAATAACATAGTAAAACATAATATAAGAAATAGAAGTAAATCATGTTGATATGAAATAAAAATTTGAATTTAATGAAGAATCTTTATTTAATAAAGATATATTAAAAATATTATAGTTTAATTTTATTAATTATAACTCAATTTAATTATAATTTTATTAATTATAACAAAATATTAAAAAGAAGCGAAAAAGAATACATATTGTATAACGTCGGTTGTGGTCTACACAATTGAGGATGACATGTAGCGTTGGCTGTGGCCCACGCAAGTGGAGACGTTTTTTAGTGTGGGTTGAGGCCAACGCAACTTTCATTAAATTTAGGGTTTCGTTTTCCCCAAAATAATTTTGCGGTTTTATTCATGCGGTACCAAGAATTTCCCTCCACCATTTCCGGTTGCTCCATCCTCCAAACGTTTCCAAGCACCGATTTTGCTCCCAAATCGTTTGAGGGTAGGTTAGTTAGACTCCATAAAGTATTTTCAACTGATTGGTTTTTGTGTGCGTGAAGTGGTTGGTGTTGGAGGAACTCGTTGGGCCAGCGAGTCTTGCAAAGCTTGGACAAAGGTAAATTGTTCTTCCTCTTCACCATTTCTGATTTCTCTAGCTTGGAAATGTTCTCCAACTTAGACACAGAATGAGTGGCAGATCAGGAAGGTCTATGAGTCCAAAGTCAAAAAAAGGCTTTGTGACATTTTGACGAAGGCAAGGGCACGTAGCTCACGACCTACGTGCATAGGTGAGGAAGCATCGGGTGGACTTTTGAGCTATTGGGATACCCAATAGTTCAAAGAAAAATTATCTCAAAATAAAATCGGTCTTCGGCTCGAGGTGGAGCATTGCACTCGTCTGGGCCTAAATCACACTTGGACATTGCATTGGGCCTAGTAAGTATTATTTCGCTGGCTCTTTAGTGTAATTAACTTTTTTTTTTGTAACAAATATTGTTTCTAATTATAAAAGCTTTGCAAGAACGTCAATATGGACGACCAATTGAACCTAATGAACTATTTATGGCCACTCACACCAACAAAAAGGGTGAATGGGTTGATAACAAGTAAGGATGGCAATGGAACAAGCAGTTACGTCAGCAGCAAGAGTTCACCAGTTGGAGGACGACCTGAGATGGTAAAGGAGCAGCTTGCTCCGATTATGGAGCGACAACGTGGCAATGCTTCCATTGGTACAAGTCAGGTCCACCCACATTATGCCAAAGACGATGACCACCACCCCTCCCTTGACCTTCACACCCACAATATGTGAGTTTCATTACCATTAAATATTTCCTTACTTATATCAAATTTTAATTTTTTAATAACTATTATTGAAATAATTTTCATTTGATTGGAAGAATGATTTTTTATTATCTTGTATTTTGTTTTAAGTTTTTATTTTTTTATTTTAAGTTTTAGTTGAATTGTATTGTAAATATTGACATTTTAAAATATTGTAGTTGGTTACAACTATAACTTTAAATGTCTTAAACATCATTCTAATTGCATTTATATATATTTATGAATGTTGGGATTTTTCTAATTTTCAGAATTTAGGTTAGTTAATTTATTTCTCTATAATTTTTGTATAACAATTTCAAATTGTGTCTGTCTTTTCGTCAGTCAAGCTGTCACTACATTAGGGATATATTGCATTAGTCAGGCCCACACAAGGGTATTAGCAACAGCCCGGCCGTTGTGGCTGGCTTTAGCATTTGCGACAATTTGGTACAGGCAAATGTCCTTGCGTGAAATTAGCGACGACTTGGACATCGCAACTACCTTCAGTTTTTGCGACGGCTTGACCCTTGTTAATGCCCTTACGTGGGCCTAGTCTATGTAATATGCCGCAGACGTAGTGGTGGTGCGACCGACGCAATCTTTAAAAATAACTGTGTTTTTTACGACAATTTGATGGTCACTATTTGCGTCCAGTTTGTGGCTGATACTAATTTCAAGTTATTTTCATAATTTTAGCGTCTACTACACATCTGTCGTTTAATCGACGCATCAACGTCGAATTTTATTTGTTTGTGTGGGCTTTTGATCGATGTTATTACGAATGATTTTTGTAGTAATATTTCTCTGTAACAAAACAACAAAGTTATGATCTTCATAGCTAATAAATAAATGAACATCGAAATAATAGGATAACATCATACCTCTTTACAATTTATGAATCCTTACAATTTATGAATCCTTCTATTGTATTTTTCAAAGTATTTAGCAAGAACTCATCTTCGATCGTTTGTTTGGAAGATTTAGACAATTGACTAAATCCTTAAAATAGGAACTCAAAATTTTTGAACATCCAGTACAATGTAAACATGTCATTACATTAGATATGGTATATTCTCAAACTTAATACCTAGCAAAATAATGAATATTTATAGCATTACTTCTTCAATTGGGTTGCCTCTTCACAATTCACATCGTAAACAATTTTAGTACAATGCAATTTTGAAGAAAAAGCTTATTTACATTAAAGAGAGTATACGTTGAAACTAATGCCACGTTTACACATTACAAATAAACAAAATATAGTTCTTCCAACAATTACTTACCTTCAAAGATTTTCACCTTTGCAAATTCAATAGAAACAACATTTTGACCCTTGACAGATGTTAAGAATGCATTTAGTTCACCCACATAGACACCAAATAAAGTACATTCGATTCAACACTTATGGTGAAAATGACTTCCATTAAACAAATTACACAAAGACAATATTAATTTTAAAAATAATATTTATTTACCCATCGGCCTCCAAGCAAATAACATTTAACTTTGTGCTTTTCTTTGTTCTTTGTAACTGTCTTTTTGTACCATCACCAGTAAAAACGCTCATTACGTCTGCATAATCCAATAAGTATATTTGTAAAAATTAAATGATAGAGGTGTGTACTCTACTTCTTTTTAGAACTAATTTAGTATCAACTGGAAGCACGTCGGTTTGAAATTGGAAGTCGATTTTATAAGCGTGATGAGTTGTTTAATAACACTCGCCACTGTAAAAAGATTAAAGATTATATGAAATAGATGATATTATCCTTAACAATATCATTCTTGAATCTGTAAATGAGATGAGAGTCCTTCTTATTAAGGTATGAATCACATTTCCCTACATAAATGGCCTTAAAGTATAAAATACGGTAAATTAATAGTCAGATGTTAGGACCAATTCTATTGAGAATGAAAAATTTGGTCTTGTAAATTAGTACAATTAAAAAATGTAGAAATTCGTTTTGCAAAAGATAGACTCAACATTTATTTATCATTTGTTAATGTAATTATTTATTATTTAATTATCAGATAAAAAATTACTTTTTATTCATACAGTTGCAACCATTGCAATAAAAAATGAACAAATTTCTTTTACAAAACTCTATACATAGATACGATGAAGCATAACACAAATTAGTGGGCCTTATAAACGACATTAACATTATTTGCAATTATAAACCACAAAAAATAGAAACATTGATGTATAAACCATACATGTATAAAAAAAACATTAATTTATTAACACGCGAACATATAAGTGTTCTTTGGCAAAAAAATGCCTAAATTAAGACTTAACAAAATAAAGTTACAAAAATATTAAAAACTTATAGGCCAACAACTCGTATGTCCTTTGTAGGCTTTACATGGTGCACCTCCAAAGTAAGTTTGAACCCTTCACGTATAAAATTAAAATTACAAAATTTGGTAGACCTCTTTGAAGAATCCGACCAATAATTTATCATAAGATTCATTTGCTGTGTAGATATTGCAAATTTATATAATTAATCATGAAATTATAATATTTTTATGTGTTATTATGGATATTATTATAAGTTAATATTGATTATTGATAAGAAAGAAAATAAATATTTATATATATGTGAGAGTGAGGATTAATTAATGTTGATATTAAATTATTTTTCAATTGATAAAAATTATAAATATTATTTTATTTTATGCATTCAAGACCAAATTATGAAATCTTAGTTCTTAGACCATTAATGAATCCACATCCGATAACACATATAGCTAAGATTATCAAAAGAAAACAAATTAAATTAGAAAAATATAAACGTCATTCAGAAGATAGGATGACTAGACCCAGA